>Ga0265780_10003061_pt1 | contig 22232 bp, 16 predicted proteins | sample P1T30metagenome_FD_192432 | JGI IMG/M metagenome (GOLD analysis project Ga0265780, IMG submission 192432) | Plant litter microbial communities from East Loma Ridge, Irvine, California - P1 T30 | ecosystem: Environmental > Terrestrial > Plant litter > Unclassified | place: USA: California...
GAAGTCAATGAAAGTCCTAATGCGGTTATTCAGTCCCGATCTCATGTATGCTGCTTTTCCATATGCTTATACACATCGCCGCCTTTCTCAAACAGTCTCATACAAAACCAGTAGATATGCGCGTGGGAAGACACACATCCCATATGGTTGCAGCTTACTCTTCCTATATTTGAGTGGAGCAGACGTTCTCATGCAATGATCCGAATCAAAATGCGAAGACAAGTGGAGGAAGTTCAATTTGGAAGCGACCAGGCAGCTGTACAGGTAGTACAGCAACAGTAGCAGCACAAGGCTGCCCCCATCTAACTGTCACGTCGCACACGCGCCCCCTTTGACATCCGACATCAGGCCTGGAGCACGTCAAACTTTTCATGAGGCTACCTTGTAGTATCTATTCCCTCCACACAGCTTCCAAGACGCACATGAAGCTCAACGGATCAGCATCTACGCGCTGCACATCAAATCTCTCATCAGCTTGCTTGAAAATCTCCTTCCACGCCTCCACCGGCCTTTCCTTTGCATTGAACAGCGCCATCATGCGCAAATCCGTCGCCGTGCCAAAACCCTGAATACTCCTCGGCAGCTCAATCTCGCTCGGTCCCTGCTTACCCACATAGTCCACGAACACAATCCTCGCGCCGGGCGTGAGCGCTGGAATGAGAGCACGTAGAATAGCAAGGGATTCAGAGTCGGGCCAGTCGTGGAAGATCCATTTCAGCATGTAGATGTCTGCTTGGACAGGCTGTGGGTCGAACATATTGTGCGTCTGGAAAGACACGCGGGAGCGTAGGTCTTGAGGAAATTCTCGTTCAAAGACAGGTGCAACTTCCGGAAGGTCTTGGACAATGATCTTGAGATTAGGGAATTTGCGGGCGAGGACGGCGTCATCGTGGCCGGCTGAGCCGCCGATCTGTTGCAATGTTAGTCTGGTACCTCAGTGGCATAAGAATCAAATTCACTTACGTCTACGACAGTGGCGTCACCTGCTGCCGCCCAATCCACAGCCTTGTAGACCAGGTCTTCGGTCTTGAAAAGATCCTTGATATACGCCATGAATTTGACGAAGTTCCTCTGGCGCCATCCTTTGCTGTGCTTCTCGTACCCAATATCGCCCTTCTGAAGACCATCATTCTCGATGAAATCCCAGCTGTTGTCGAAGTTGCCCCACACGCCGCCTGAATGACAAAGCTTGAATGCAGTCTCCTTCATGTTCTTGGTGATCTCATTCTTGCCTTGACTATACCTCCGCAACGCTTCGGGCAGTACCAACATCGGTGGACCAGTCTCGTCTAGTACCGTCTGTACGAATGCAATGAGTCCAGGATCTCTGGCGAGAGCCGCGGAGCGAGATGTATGTTGCACTGATGTTGATGCCGGCGAGTCCTTCGTGAAAAAGCGCATGGTAATAGCGTGATCGAACACCCTCGAGACGACCTCTTCCGGAAGCTGTACCTTTGCTGCGACATCTTCGAAACTCGCTTCACCATCAACGGGCACAGCGTTCCAGAAGTCGAACTGGTTCAAGATGTTCAGGCACGACGCATCTGGAATCGCTATGCGCAGTTAGTAAAGTGTAATAAATAATATAATATTACTTACCCATGTGCACATAGTTGAATACACTGTCGCTCGGTCCCTGGCTGAGAATCCACATGTCCTTGAGAGCATCTTCTAGGAGTTGTCTTGTCATGAAGAGATCACCCGGTAAGCTCTCGTATTTGATCGGACTGTCGGCTTCGAGGGTCACGGGTGGGATGTTGTTGGCTTCGAGGTCTTTCGTCATTTTGGCTGCCAGCTCTTTGATCTGGTCGGCCAGGGAGTTGAGCGTGGCGATCTCATGCTTCTGTTGCTGTATGGAACCCATCCCGGCTACTTGCGAGTAAATAATGTGAACTGGAGTTTGACAGAACTGAAGCAGAGTTGCCAGACAAATATACCTCTGAGAAGCTCTCGAGATGGCGCTACACCCCACTACTTCCGTCATCGGCGCCGCCTCCATCTTCTCGTCCAAGACCAAGCATATTTAGATCGTCCCGTGGAACAAGTGTGTCCGAGCATGGTCGCGATTGGTGTGACCTTCATCGATGATGAGCAGTCATTGGCTAGTCCATACCATGGCATGCAGGCTGATCTTATCAGATGAAAATTTGATCACCCGGCGCCAAGTCCATAATTGCAGCTGCCAGATAGAGACACAAGTGGTGGGTGGTGCATGGGAGACGCCATACGTCATCGAGCTTGGCTTGAGCCAAAACAAATAGCGCAATTATTGAAACTCCAGATACAATCAACGCAGTCGTCTCAAAACACAGCTGACAGCCGGATAGTGATACTTGCGGCCCGTTGTGCGCCATTAGATCCTTCAGATCCTCCAGAAACGATACACTTGTGATGCAAGGCGCCCGTACTAGGTAGGCTCTCAACACATGATTATTAGAGGTGACTACCAGCTGGGTAAGTACTCGATGTTTGGTAGCTTTCCAGTTCCCCTTCTCAACCTGAGGCTGCATTAAAGTAGGCAACCATGTGACAAATCCGTCGCGAGGCTGAGGATGAGGCTGAGGCTTACTCCTGGGCGCATGCTTCGTACATGCCCCGCGCCTGCTTGACTCGACCACTTGCACGAACCTCCGGCCTCGATGGTTTCCCAACGATTCCAACCCTATCCACACCAGAACCGCCTCCTCTTCTCTCCTGCCTAGACGCAATAATCAAGACCATGCTTTGTCCTGGCAGCGCAGGTCTGCATCTGGTTTCACATGGCACAACAAGGCTGGGATGAAGTTCTCTTGCGCCGGTGGTTCCCGACCGACAACACAGGCGTAGAGGAACCGCTCGCAGAGGAAGACGTCCGTGGTATTGCGGATGTCCTGCATCGTAGCTCTCACGAGAGATGGAGCGTTATACCACGAGTTTACAGCGTATTGCGAAAGATTGACCGACTGGATACGATCGACGCCTTCCTTGCGAGCGATGTCACCGACATGTCCTTCCCGTTCGACAAGACTACCCTGCCCGAAGCGCTACGAGATCATTCGGCAAGGTTGAAGTTTCTCGAGCTGCAACATCTCGTGTACAACACGGAGGCGCTGAATCTTGAGCGTGGGATACATCATGGACATTTCGGTGATTCAAGCGATGTCCCCCTGAAGAAGATCGGAGAGTTAGGAAAAGGTGGCTTTGGATACGTGGATAGGGTGGTCAGCACCTTCAGCAACAGAGAGTATGCACGGAAACTCATTCCGAGAGGTCGCACTTTTCGAAGAGACAAGGTGGTTCTAGAGGCTTTCGTTAAAGAACTGACTAGTCTCAAGCGTCTATCACACCGACATCTCGTAACCCTTGTAGCAAGTTATACAGACAAAAGGTTTGTCGCTCTCATTATGAGTCCCGTCGCCGACTGTGACATGGAGACATTACTCCAGCAGAGTTCCAGCAATCACTCCGCTCGCCCATTTCTCCGATCGTTCTTCGGCTGTCTCGCCGCTGCGCTTGGGTATCTACACGACAATCGCATTCGCCACAAGGACATTAAACCTTCCAACATCCTGATCAAGCACGATCAGGTGTACCTCACAGACTTTGGTACTGTTCTCGATTGGTCGGAACTGGGCAACAGCTCAACTGCAACTGCACCTCCCACAACACCACGATACTGCGCACCTGAAGTAATGATGCATCTGGAGCGCAACTCGTCTTCTGATATTTGGTCACTTGGTTGCGTGTTCCTGGAGATGTGGACAGTGGTGAGGGAGGAGGAAGTCGATACGTTAAGGGCTCACATGATGTCTACTGGTACACATACAAAGGAATACCACGCCAATCCCGCAGGCTACCTGAGCTGGATTGAGAAACTCCGCCATGTACCGGGGACCTCCGTTGATAGCGATCCTTCGACTTGGATATGCAACATGCTTTTGCCCACGGCAAGCTCGCGCTGGTCAATCCACATCCTTGAGAACCACATAAAGGAGACCAGCATCCGACCCACGTCAACCTACAACTATGTCGGGCTATGCTGTATAGAGCTTGATTGTACCAGTCTCGAGACTTGCAGCTCCAGGGATCACGAAGAAGAACGCGAAATGGTAAAATCAAGAAGCCAACACCCACCAGTCGACAGTGCTTGCCATCATAGAGCTGTACCTAGAGTTGCACGAAACGTACAACCGAAAGTTGAAGGCAGTAGGACTTCTAAACCCAGAGGCAGCTCAACGGAAGCGGTGGCTGCTATGGATGACGAAACCATCTCTCTTACTCGGATAACTGTCACTTCCAGTGCAGCTGGTTCCGTCACCATGTCTGATTGCTATCGAAGCCAATTCGAGTCGGCCCCTGACTGGGACTGGGACGATGAAAGAATTGGTGACTGGGTAGAGGAGACCTGGTCTTTGATTACCACGGAGGTCCACAGATTGATAAAAAGTCCCGTAATTGAAACAGACTTACAGTCACCGCTACTTAGAAAAATGATGGCATGGATTCATGGACCCGAAGGGATGCTGCCAAATTTCGGTCATATCGTACTATTGAGGACGATGCTCGACCTTGACGAGACACGAGACAAAAGTGAGCGCCGCAAGCGCAGTTCCGCCTTCTTGAATGGCGATTCGTCGTCGGGAGATGTCCCTTCCCAGAGACTAGTAGCATGTTTCTACTGCAGGAAGCCTTACCCAGACCTAACAAAAGAGTATACATTGTGTTCCGAATGTGAGAATTTGTGGGAAGAGCACAAACAAGAACTCAAAGAGGTGGTTTTGAATAAGTTGAAGCCTGCGGCTCAACGCACGAAGCCAAAGCCAAGAGCCGAAGCTGAAGTTGGCAGGGTAATTTCGTGGGCGGACACCAGCTCTCACATATATGACCACCATTCGGCGCGAAGCAGTGTCGAATCAAACATCAACGACTCTCACGAGATCAGCCACGCTAGACTACGGAGGCAAAACAATCCCAGGATCAATATGATCGAAAGGTACTCGAAGCCGATACTGCTGTCGACATCGGCTTCGGAGCATCTATCAAAGCACGTTGATTACCATGCACTATCTAAATCAACACGAGAGAGCAAATTGAGTTCAGACCCAGCACGCGAAGGATTGCCTGGAGGGCGCTCAAAAGTTCACAGTGTTTTAGATGAACAGACCTCGAGCAAAAGTACAGAAAAGCTAGGGCGACGCCCCGTGCGCAATCGTCAGACATACACCGTTGGCACATCTTTACAGTCCTCCTCTTGTTCAAATAGCTCAACGGACAGTACTTTGGTTGAGGAAAGTCCTCAAATCAGATTCGCAACCGAGTCCAAGATAAGGCCCACAAGAGGAAATGGGCATTGGCACAGATTGTTCCGGCAAGCTGGTTCCTTCGGATTCGGTTAATCAGAGCATCTGAACGAGCATCTAAGCCTTGAATAAGGCTTACATATTCCGCTTGCTTGGGCGAACGAGATCATAGCTGGTGACAAGGTGCACAATGTACAGTTATCGTAATTCGGTTGATGATATGCACAACGTACGTCCTATCCTGTACAGCACACATCCGTATCTCAACAACTGACTGCCCCTAGAATATCATATTCAGGCTGTGAGCCGCAAGTCTATGTGACATGTCGTGTCGGACGTTGCTTGATGGGGGTTGAAGCTCGATAAGACACCAGTGTTCCCTAATGTGTCTCGTACAAGGAACACTTGATGAATGTGTTGCACCCGGGCATCAGTGCCTTCTGGAGCACGCTTAGCGAGTGCAGGAGGGTACCCGTTAAACAAGCATAAAACGATAGCTACAATTGTGCTCAGATCAATGCAACCCAAACCTCAAGAAATCACGAAGATATGAGTAAAGGGAGCGCAAACCAATCATACGCACATGCTATATGCATTCACATACTTCTCCAATCTACCTATATGTACGCTGGAATACGAGCACATCAACTCAATCTCGCGCTTACGAACACAAAATGAAAACTCCATCAACACCACACAAATGCCACATATTCCACCTGCCACCTATTTCACCCGCTCAGATTACGTCCCTACTTCTTAAACAACTTTCCCACCAACCCCGTCTTCTTCTTCTCGCCCTCCCGCGCCTCCTTCTCCTGCGCGTCATCCGCAAGCCTCTCGTCCTTGGTTGGAATGCGCGGCTGCTCTGCGAAACGAATGCCCGGCGTCCTCGTCGCAGGATTGGTGGCGGTCTTCTTGGAGTCGCTGGCATGCGGGTGCGTGCCGCGGCCAGTTTCCATAGGGTCGCCGGCTTCTACCTCGTCGTCGGAGTCAGACTCGGGGGAGTCATCGCCGACGCCTAGGGCGCCGAGGCGGCGCTTGCGCTCTGCGGCTGTTTCGCCTTCCAAGGCCGCATTGTCGGCGGGCTTGCTGGACGAGGAGGTGAATTGTTGGCGGTTGGGAGTTGATGGGGGCGACGAAGAGCCTTTGAGTGCGCCAAGGCGGCGGCGACGTTCAGCTGGGGTCTCCTGATCAGGGTCCTCGTTGCCTGCTTCGTGGTGCGGCGCCGTATCCGATTCCTGGGCTGCGAGGCGGCGGCGGCGCTGGGCGCCGGTCTCGCCTTGCTGGTCCATGGAGTAGTTCTGCAAGTCCGTGTGCACAGAGTGGAAGGGCACGTCTTCGCCTCTGCTGTCGACGAGGGTGAGCCCTTCTGGGCCACGGACACGGTCTTCTTCGTGTGCGGCAGGGGATTCGATCTTGTGGATCTCAGCCTCGCCTTCTTCACCCACGACAGGCGGAACGTTCGCAGTGGCGGATGCGGCTTTTCGGCGGTCGGTGGCTTTCTGCTCTTTGGCGTCTTCGTGCGCTGCGGTCTTGACGGCCTCGGGTGCGTCGCTGCTCTGGACGAACTTGGCTCGGGCCTTGGGGTCCATTTGCGACATCTGAGTGATGAACTCCATTTTGCTCATTCTGCGGCCGCCGGCGGTGACGGTGAAGCGGAGACGGTCGTCATCGTCCGCCGGAGATTCCTTCTTTTTCTTCCCATCTGCAGCTTGGGTGCCAGACGGTGCGCTCTCGCCCATCGCGGCTGCAGGCACACCCAGTTGCGTGCCCATCCTCTTCAGGGACTGAATAGCACGGCTGGTTCCTTCAGCCACCGACTGCCCGCGCTGTGCTCCCGGGCGTTTTTCTTTCTCTTTTTTGTTTGAGGGGATGTCGTACTGCTTAATGACTTCTCCATCCTCGTCCTCAACGATGATGGTGTTGCCGAATTGGTAAGCGAGTGCTGGACCACGTTTCTCGGGCTTTGGGGCCTTTTGAGCCTTCGAAGCGTCCGACAGCTCATCTCCGTGGTGGTGATGTTGTTTCGAAAAGCTCTGCATGCGTTTGCGCCATGCCTTCTGAGGGTGCTCGATTGCGTTCATAGCTTGTCCTGGGGCCTCCTCCACTGCACCACCATGTTCCCTTTGAGCCACGCCACCCTCAACGTCTTCATCGCTCATCAATTGCTCTGCTTCTCTTGTATCACGCCTGATCCGTTCTTGGCCATGATGACCACTGTCATCCATGACCTCCAGGACATTACCCTCCTCATCTTCGATCACAGTCTCATCGCCTTCCTGGTATATCTCTCCTTGTGGCTCTTGCCTCTTCATCTTCTCCTTACCGTTGGATGAGCTGTCGCTTGAAGCAGCCATAGCATCGGCAAAAGTGTCAGTGTCTTGCTCGGACGGGGCAGCTTCCCTTTTCTCTAGATCACGTCGACCGTGGGGGCCAATAGCAGATTGAGAAATGGGCCCACCAGGTCCTCGACCAGAATCCCATTTGTTCTTCCGATTAATTGGGCGGCGTGAAGTAGAACGACTGGCATTTTCCTCGTCCTTCTTCTGGCGTTTCAAGAAGCCACCAGCATAACCTGGAGGTGGTAAGAGACCCCCTCCGTTGGTCTCCGCCTTCTCATCGAAGGAGGATTCTGACTGCCTACGGTTAAGTGACATTGAAGTTCTTGAGCGAGACTGAATGCGAGGCAACCGGTCCATCCAGCCTGGTCCATCCTCGTTTGCTTGAGTATACGATAGCGAGATGGTGAGCGTGTTAATTCGTTTGCCGAGAGTGAAAACTGCGATGGAACTGCCGTGCACGATGATACTGACAATGACCAGGAAACAAGTAATGGGCCAGATCATCTCAATGATGTTGAGGTGCTCGAATCCTGGCTCTGGCAGTACCGCTAGCGGCGTCGTCGACTCGGTCTCTAATTCGGCTCTGGCAAGAATCGCAACGAAAAGACCACCTACACCGATTGGCCCAAAATGCCCGGCAAAGCAAGCTTCGCGCCAGGTCTTAAGATCCGGTATTACAGGCTTCAATGCGAGCATGATGGGGAGGCGACGGAAGAAAAGTACCAGAATACCCAACACCACGAGGCGCCATGGCGAAAGTCCAATGATCTCCGGCGAGTTGAACAGATCCCAAGGGATGATAGTGCCGAAGTAGACGAAGAAGGCCAAATTGATAAGCAGATCGATAACGTTAGAGACGTGAGACTCTTCCGTCTTTTCGAGGAACCACCCATCGTTGGAAAATCCTACTCCGCAGGCAAAACCGACAAGGAGATCATCTAGCCCTAGAAGCGCGCCACTTCCAGCGCACCACAACGCGAGGACGAAGTAGAACACAAGGAAACTCTCTCGATCGATGAGGTCCTTCTCGTGAGCCCAGCGAATAGCACGGCGTGCAAGATAGCCAATGATGACTCCGTAGACTGCGCCAAACAGACACTCGTAAAGAATGGTGTAGCAAATCCAGTGGAACGCCACTTTGTTGGCGTCTGGACGGTAGCGGATGAGGTAAATGGCAAAGTAGACGAACGGAAACGCCATGCCATCGTTACAGCCAGATTCAGCGGAAAGCAAATCTCGCAAGTGTCTAGGCACTCGCTTTGCGAATTTGCCCTTTCCGACGACGGAGGAAGCCAGAACAGGATCGGTAGCGGTAACGCATGCAGCAATGCACAGACTGTCTAGCCAGTTGAGGTGGCTGTGAAACAGGCCCCAGATGAACAGACTCGTGATCAGCCAGCCAAAGGTCATGACGGGTATCAGAAGGAGAGTGACGGATTTCCAGTGCTTCTCCATGTACGCCCTTGGCAACTCGACTCCTATAGCGAAACATTGCACGACTAGAACAATGCGCGAGAATTCTAGGGTGATCTGGTCAACATTGCCCCAGGATGCAGGGTCAATGAGGTTAGCGGCAGATGGGCCAAAGATGATTCCACATATGGTCGCGACGGTGGCTTCACCAATGTACAAGCGTTCCTTGATCACAGAGGAACATAACATGAACAGTGTGGTGAAGCCGCCGAGGATCAGGTAAACCAGATGCGGCTTGTTGATGGACAAGTGTTCCCACGCCATGTTGTAGACTTGGAAGGCTTGTAGGTGGGTCTTCTCAAGTTTTGCCTATTGTTCTTTTGCTTGCGCAGAAGGTTGTGTGGCGATGTAACTGAACAAGCGCTTATTCTAGGGTAAGGCTTGAGTTCGTATTCGTCGACTAGGATCGTCTTCAAGCGATAGACCCGTTATGTAGGGAGGTAAGAGGCGTCGAAGCCTGCAGGCGGTCGAGAATACGGCTCGGTGGTGGTAGAGATGCGCGTCGAGACCGGATGCATGTATGAGAAGGTGCGCCCAGTCGCCGCTCCCGCAATGCCGTAGTTGGCGTCGTGGGTGGTCGTTGACTGAGGAAGTGACGAGTTGACAACAAAAACAGTCGGTTGGCCTGTGGTGACGAGTGAGTGATGCTCTTGCAACAAGAGTAGACAAGAAAGTCCCAAGGAAAAATCGGTGAGCTTACAAAGACCCAAGTTGAGCTCGGCGCGAGATCTAAGAAGCTTGGAGCGGAAAAGCTCAACGGCGCAAGAAAGAGTGGTTCACGGCGGCCCACACCCACGCTTTGTTGACAGGACCACGGTTGTATTCCTGCGCGCCAATGCTTGCTTGTCAGCGTCAATCGCAAGTAAATGCGCGTCGCGAGTCGTCCAGTGGCAGTCTCAGCGAGAGCAGCAGAGGTTGGCACAAGGAGATGCAGCACACTTTCTAGCGCATCTTAACGTCTTGGTATGCGCTTGGCCGACGTATTCACAGTGCCGAGTTGCGCTTGTGCCCCGAGGAGCTCTCTCTTTGAGTCGCCCCAGGTGCCTCCGTAGCACAACTATCACGGTGCAATAACTTCTTGCTTACTGCGGGGCGACAGTTGCGATGCGCTAGCAAGATCATCCTTTCTATCGTGAAGCCGTTCAGTTATCTCTGGCAAAACACCAGTCGTGGGCGGAGATGCGCAGGTTCCTATTGGTTGGGGATTACGAGCACAAGCCGCAGTCAACCTTGGAAAACGTCTGGCGCACGCCACTTGCATCGCATCAAGACTCGCCGAGCGTGGGGAGGAGGAACATCCGGCTAACAAAACTAACACATCTTGCTTATCACATGATGTCTGATATGCAGGCCCTGCATTCATCTGCAAGTATGGCGAACGACAAGCCGTCAGTCAGCGACCGATCGCGGGGTATACTTCCTCAAGCAGCAGCGTCTTCGGGGCGGTCTGGAGCAGGAGGTCACTTGAAAAGTCTCAGAATGTCGAGCGATTGCGGCGGCTGAATGCAGATGTGTTGGAGTTGCGACTCATCGTGGGAGTGGTCGTGCGTGCAGCCTCACTTCGCTTGCGTCGGCTTCGTCTGACATGGGGTCAGCGAGTGCCGTTGCTTTTTTTTTGATCTTGGAACGAGACGCCGATTGTACGCCTCGAGGTGGCGAGGACTAGCTACGCAGTTGCACAGCAGACAGATCTGCGGTTGTGAAGGTACGAGGATGACCTCGAGCGAGATACTTCCGTGGTTGATGAAGTACTAGGGCGAGATGGAGCGAACCAAGAGGTGTGGGTTGATCAAGACATATCCGTGGCCTCGAGGACAGCGTGATCAAGAACCGCGTCGGACAAGATCAAGCAGAGGCGCACGAATTATGTAAGCTCCACAGCTTCCATGGTGGGTTCCACGCGTAGCATATCTACTGGTTCGCTCAACATTTCCACCCATTCTTTTATTTAAAAGTAAACGTAGTCTGGTGGTTCGTACACAGAAGAACCAGTCCACGGGATCCAAGAATTCAGGTAGGTTCATAGGCACCTTCATCTGGTCTGGGCCTTTCCTAACTGTTACACTTACCGGTAAGTGGTATCCTACAATGGTAACAACAAAGAAGCACGCCTCCCCTTCGCATCACCAAACACCCGACCCCGCTACCAGGTCCAACTTTCTTTCTCACTGTCCTTGCATACACCTTACTTTAGTACAAAAGTACCAAATCTCCACACACGTCATCCTCAATGCCAAAATTCCCTGCATGGACAAGAGCCGTGAGTATCGCCAGGATACCGTCGGTTGTACACGTAGGGCTACGCCAACAAGGATAGCCATGTTCGCAGCAAGGAGAAAGGAGAAACGTCGCGCTGGCGCTGATGAAACTTGAAACATGACAGCTCAGACACTAAGTGACCGAGATCGATCATCCTTGATTCTGAAAAGCGTTATAAGGCGAGCTCGTTGGAGATGAATGACGGGCTGGGAAAGAGATCGTGAATGGGATGTGGCTGTGGAACGAGTGTTGAAGTTTAGACGTGCGTTTATGTCACTATGATCCGAATCTCTTCATTGTTGAAAAAATGCATTGTATGTGCTCCGCTCCGACTATATACATCGCTTTCAAATCGCTGTACGCGTAAACATGAACAGATGCCAGACTGAGAGATGCAGACTGATCGCCATCAACTCCACAAGCGCCCCAGCCAAAATGAACCAAGATCCAATAAACAATGCGAGGCTGTAAATTACGCCGAATTAACTGATTTTCCCGCCCATGCACACCCCGACACCACACACCGCTGCGCGTACGTAAGCAAATACCGGAGAATTGAATTATGTACCAAGAAACCATGATGCATGTCCTCATGTCGTCATCGCAAAAGTCGTGATCTAGTTGATGCTCAATGCCCAACGGGCAACCACGTTCGGCGCTCGTCCATACTGCGATTCGTCCGACCCCCAGGCGTAAGCGGAATCTCCACACGCGCGCGGTCCACGCGTTCAGGATCGCTGTCATCGTCGTACGCATCGGATAGGCGTGAGAAGTAATCGGCGAGACCGCTGGTAGGTGAAGCAATAGTCTCGTAGAGAGGGGGAGGAGTCTCGAGGGGTGGCGGGGGCTCTTCTTCGCTGAACGCGGGCGGGTTGAATGAGGGCACGCGCATGAGATGAATGGGTCGTTGCACGTTGGAGTCGTTGGGTCCGCCGATGTGTGCTGCTTGTGGGCGTGCGAGCGGTGGTGGTGCGATGGTTGCATCGGCGTTGGAAGTGCCTCTTGCGCGACCCATTGAGCTTAGTGTCGGAACGAAGCTTGTGGGGGAGTTGCGGCGGATAGGCGCATTGGGGCAGCCGCATTCAGGGACGCGGGCACCGTTGAGGGCGGGCTCGGGCGATGAGTATGCTGGTAATGATGTGTTTGCTTGTGTAGCCTGGCATGACAGGATGTGGAACGGCGAGTCGATGGAGATCTCAAAGTGTCGCCTCTTTGTGGGGTCAGTTGCGTCTGGTTTCGAAAGACGCATGACGAGCTTTTTGAGGTTAGTGTGTGACACGTGCAGATGGATGGTTACTACATACCTTGATCCAGTGGTGCACCTGGATGTTCTGGTACGTGGTATCGAAGTGTAGCTTTGTCAACTTGTCCTTTTCCCGCATGTTGTGACAGCTGGGTAGCTGCACGTTGAACTCCATCTCAGTGGGTCCGATGTTGGCGTCGCCGCCGAGGTCACCAAGTAGATTGGTTGGGTCTTGTACTTGTATGCTCTCGCCACGGGCAGCAGCAGCTCTCTGATCGTACGGTACACCCCCGCCAGAAACTATCCGCATTGTGCTACCGGGGAAGGTGCTGGTTGGCGGAGCATCCGCGCGCTTTTCGAAGAGTTGAACTTTGCGAACTGGCTCCATGCGATGTACCCGCTTATTGTTGCAGAAGTATTCGACGTTTTCCGTCACGAATACCTTGATCCTGTGACATTGTACTTTGGCCAATGGAGTGAGCTTGAAAGCAATGGGTACCTGAGCACCCAACGGGAACGACTTTCCAGAAATGACGATATCATAATGTAACTGATCCTCCCAGCTGCGGCTGATGGCAATGGGCTCGACCTGCTCCAACGAGCCTTCTGATGGCGCACGGATCACGGAGACCTCTTTCGTACCGACGAGGTTGGTACGGAACGCCCCCGCTCGTTCCACGGTTGCCTCTAGCTCGTACTTGACGGATCCGAGGTCGACATCAATGGTCTCAGGGAGACGACTGTCCAGTGGGAGCTCGAAGTTGTATGTGTACTCGCCCGGATTAAAGGTTCTGTACCCCCGTTGTGCGACCGATGGACCGCCAGATGGGGTTTCGCCCTTGCCAAAACTTCGTGATTGGTTGACCTGGAGTGACAGGCGCTTCGCTTCCTTGGTCGTGAGGTTTAACATTGAGTTGTTTGGCGAGCCACCGAGACCACCTGAGGTTTTGTACAAGTCAACTTGATCTGCACCAGTGCCAGTTTCGGCTGTCGGAAATTGCGAGTTGAAGAATGGCCACGTGTGGCTCATCAACGTGTCCACCTCCTCGAAATCGACCTTTTTGGGTGGTATGCCCTCTGGCCACTTCGTGAGAGATTTTCCTCGAAACTTCAGAGTGATTGCTTTCAGTTTGGTGGGTTTTGTGATCTTGAGTACCAGTGTTCCACGAAGCATGGCAGTACTTCGCTCTGCATTTTCGTTTTGCTCGAAGCCGCGCAGAAATAGGACGGGCTCTGTGAGAGAGATGTTGACATTGACGCCGCCCCCAGAAGCGACGGGCTTTTCTGAATCAGAGACGCTCCGCACGTTGCTGATCATGCTTTTTGCCGACCTTCCTGAAGAGAAGTGGGAGTCACTGAGCGACGGGCGAGGCGCTCCGGGTGCCATGGTCGCGCTCACCGCTCCAGTAGAATTTCTATTACTCGATCTCATCTCGCTGGTGTCCGGTAAGGCGGCCTCAGGAAACGAAGCGACTGATGTGCGGTTGCTGTTCGGTGCGGATGGAGGCAGCCGTATATCTGTAGCCTCTTCGCCCGGCTTCGAGCGCGTGTCAATCAGCGACCGCAAGTAACGCTTTGCGCTTTCCCTAGGGCCCGCCAGCTTTTCGGTGAAGTAGGATTTGCTTGTTGTTTGCTTCTTTTCGCGACGATAGCAGATGGGGTCGGCGGTGACGTGTTGGATGTGAATACGGTGGGGTCTTCGAGGACGTCCGGAGTAGATGCCGCGACGGGTGTGCGTGCGTGACGAATCGTAGAGACTGTCGGGAATGTATCGAAGACGGCCGCGGTCACTATATATATTCTGATATTCTGTCATAGTGAAGGCGTGCGTCAGTCGACGTCAATTGCAAGAGGTGGAGCTGTTGTATTGCTGGGTATGTGGTGCACGCGACGCCTTATAAGGGAACGAGGATGTGTAGTAAATAACGGTTGGGCTTGTGTAACTCTCGAGAGTCATGAGAGGGGTACAAAGGAGGCCCTGGTTACAGTAACATAACCATGTCCCATGTCGTTGCTTTAGGGGCAAGTGAGGTTGGACGCCCAGCAGACAAAGGGCCCAGCGCAGCGATGGGGAAATGAAACAGGGACTCACACTTGAACAGGCTGTCACAGGGAATAGTGGGCATAGTAATGTTGAAAAGGGTTCAAACAAAGCGTGTTGTGAGGCGGTCAGGTAAACCGAAGCAGCGGAAGCGTGCGGGATTCCCCTGCGTAAAGACAAATGCGCTGGCGATGATGAAGATGCTCTGTCAGGACCACGACAGACGAATGGCCGCGGTAGTCTTGAATTTGACCCAAACTAGCAAGCAGGCAGGTGGACTATGACAGTCCCAGACAGGGCGAACGCGCAGGCTGACCGAGGAACAGAGGTGCAGGGTGCAGGGAACGTTCGGAATCGGATGACGCGGGTTGAGGTGCTATCTCGGCGGGGTTGTGTGGTGGAACCGGAAGGGTTTGCAAATACTATGGTAGCGCGCGCCGGGAATTATACTTCAGTAATGGCGTCGTCGGTCGAGTGCATTAACGGCGCATTGTATGGACAGTAGCTGTTAATAGCTGTTTGGGCGAGGAGCATTCTCGGGGGCAACCCTCGTAGAGAGAGCATGGGCAGGCATGCTTGTAAGCGTACTCGAGAGCAGATGATGTAATGCATCGACGTCCTCAAGCACCAAAAGAGCCAAGGCCTGAGTCGCTGCAGAGCTCGGGCTGCCGCACGGGTTACTCGGTAGCTTGCGCGTACTCACCATCACCAGCACTCCGCTGACTGTTTTGATGAGTGACAGGATCGCTAAGCCTCGAGCTGTCGAGATGAGATCTGGTCAGCGATCAGACTCCAGACTCAAGACGCGGCCGGGTCGATCTCTGGTTACTTGCTTTTGGTGGTCGAGTGCTAAGTTTCCTGTTTCTGCAGCCCGATTGTCGCGGCATGCTGGTTGGCAGTATTGGCAAGTAGCGCGGCACCAAGCAGGGCAGTCTTACAACGTACATACACAAGACTACCTGCTTGGGAACGAAACAACCCCAAAGGCGTAGTGATCAGCTCTGGGGTGCTGAATCTGGCATCGACTTCGGCAGGGGAAAATTTGAAAATCTTCTCGAGCCGCAATAATTTGCGATCGATGACATGTCTGCATGTCTCTCCTCAGCGTCTCTGAGTTGAACTCAACTGCATCTACCGACAGCCAGACTAACCTTTTGTGTAGTACTACCGCCTAACACACAATATGTTTTTACTGAGCTAATCATAAATGCATCATGGCGTATGGCGCTATGGTAACTACTCGCAGTGGATCAGGGACAACTAATTTTTTATTTCCAGCATCTGCGTCACGGCGCGGGTCCGGCAGCAGGAAGAAATTGATGGGGAGAAGGTGATTCGTTGGACTGTTCGCCATCCAACAGTAGGCGTAGACGAGCGATCGGGTGTGGCTTGGTTGTTTTGTTAGCGGCACGTGAATGCGTTCCAGTCGCGCTTCCCCGCAACGCGCTTAGCCCGTCGCGCTTTCCACACCAAGCATCGCGACTTCTCGAAGAGGCCGCACCAGCTATGGCGACAACAGACGGAGGCCATGGTAATGGTAATGTTGCAATTGCTCCCCCACCATGGGACATGCACTCACAGAACACAGAGAGAGGCCAGCCTCTGATCGGGGCGGTCATCTGCTGCACCTCCATTGCCCCCGAGACGCGCGTAGGTACTCCTGCTGCGGCGCATATATCTTTGGTTGATCTTCTCTGCAGATGAAACTGGCCAACATTGGCTCGCAGATGGGCGCAGTCATCAAGCTCGACCTCACATCAGACGTAACCCACCTCATCGTCGGCAGCACCGAAAGCGCCAAGTATCGCTATGTCGCAAAATGCCGGGAAGACGTTAGGGTGCTCTCGCCGGCATGGCTGGAGGCGCTCAGGGATGTGTGGCTGTTGGGCGGTGACGACTTCGACCTCGCTGCTTTCGAAGCAGAGCATCGCATGCCTACCTTCTATGGGCTAAGGATCTGTCTGACGGGCTTTGACAATCGTAGGGACACCATCACGCGACACGGAACAGTGCTGACGGGGCGCAGCGGAACAACGACGACACATACAGGAGACGGTGGACAGAAACGGGGCGGAGTACCACGGCGACCTCACCAAAGTCGTCACCCACCTGATCGCAGCCACGCCGACCGGGAAGAAGTACGAGCACGCCCTCAATTGGAGGATGAAGATTGTCTCGCTGGAGTGGTTCGAGCAGAGCCTTGAGCGGGGCATGGTGCTGGAAGAGGCTCTCTACAACCCCACCATACCAGTCGAACAGCGAGGGCAAGGCGCATGGGCCCGCACAGAGTTTCCGTCGCCTACCATCGGCATCAACAAACGCGCAAGAGAAGCTGAACCGAGCCAGGCGCTCAATCCGTTCCGGAGAAAGTTGCGGCGCTCGGCCAGCACGAAGATGGGAAGCCAGAGTGAAGCGCTGTGGGCTGGCATCACTGCAGTGAGCTTGGACCGGCAGCAAGATGAGGGCGACGATTGGACAGAGGACAGTCTCAATAAGCACGACACACCACAAAGGCATGCGCCTCCCTCGCTTCTCGAAGACCCAGCTGCCCCAGAACACGATGCGCCTCCCGCAGCAGACCCTGCAGAGGATCCTAGTCAGCCACCGCGGCCTACAGATGTCGATATCACGGAAGGCATCTTCAAAGGGCGCGTCGTGTTCCCGCATGGCTTTGATGCAGACAAGGTATGGTGGCACAAACCCGTTCCGGACTCTGCTAACATCTCGGCCAGACGAGTATCCTACGCCAGCATCTGCAAGAGCGCGGCGCTCGCGTTCCACAAAGTACCGACGTCGACCATTTCCCAACCGATGACCTAAGACGAGGCTATCTCGTGATTCCACATGACGCAGAAGTTGACCTGACGTCTCTTCCGGAACGTGCCGGGTCATTGTTGAGCTTGGTGACTAATTGGTGGGTGGAGCGATGTCTCTACGGAAAGTGTCTAGTCGACCCCGCAAAAGATGTTCTAAGCCAGTCTTTCAATAGCAGGAGTATCGATGGTGCGTTTCGTTTGAGTCCAGAACTTCTGGCTCCGTAGTGCTGACGTACATCAGGGTTCTCCGATCTGACCATCAACTCAACCGCATTTGTCGGCATCGAACTTCTCCATGTCACGAAAGTCGTCGCGTACTTCGGTATGGAAATTTTCTCCGCACGCATGTGCGCTAGTCTGACGTTTGACAGGTGCGACGTATGACGAACAATTGACTCCAAAGACTTCGGTCCTCATCAGTAACAGTCGAGAGCCAAACGCGCAGAAACTCAAATACGCTACGGATCGACATATACCAGTTGTGTATGCCTCATGGCTGTGGGAATGCTTGCAAACCCATCAGATGCAACCGTATGGTAAGTATATGCTCAACACAATATCGTCACCGCAACCACAGAATTCGCGGCCACGAGAAAGACCAAATGTTTCATCAGAAACACCTACTGCTCGGCTCTCTACAGAGGAGAGCTTTGAGCTTCGACAGAAGAAAGCTCAGGCTGCGAAGAAGCCAACGAAGCCGCGTGGGCCTTCGCGACCTCGCGCTCTCGATCTTGCCCCATCAGCAGATCCAACCCCTGCATCGACCACGGGGTCATTGACTCAATCAAAGACGACTAACAACACGTTCCGTGATGAAGATGATGAAAGTATACCAAATGTTGATGGGCCAGCATCGCTGCCTCTGCAGGACATCAGCGCAAATTCCCCTCGCCACCCCTCCACCACATCTCTAGATTCGAAGTCCATACCACGACAACGCAGCTCATCTGCAGAATCGCTAATTCGCCCTGTACCGCGTCAATCGAGAACAACAAGACATCCCTCTCCAGATTCTGTAATCCCAGCACCCGAACCTGACTCTGTAATACCCGCAGACAACGAGCCACCACCCCAGGATCCCCCAGAAGAAAAAGACTACTCCGATATCCTAGCCCAGCTGCGCGCCAATCGCAAACCTCTTCCCTCCCCAGCCGAACAAAACTCCACTTCACGACGCAGAAATCGTAGACAACTCGGTCGCGCAACGTCCACGCGCTCCAATGACTCGGGCGCTGACAGCTCTGGCCAACTCAACCTCGACGGCGATGACGATCGTGAAGTTGTGCAGGAATACCAGCCCAGTCAAGAATTGGGGTGGGATTCGCCGGGTGCGGCGAAGGCGCGGGAGCAGATGATTAAGATCTTGGGTGGGAGGGTGGAAGAAGGGAGTGTTATGGTGAAGGGGATCGGGGTCGTGAGGGATGTGGCTAGTGAGAATGCGGGCAGGGGTGGGCGGGCGGTGCGGAAGAGGAGGGAGAAGGGGCTCTAGGGGTGTCATGATGTATCATGTGAAGGATGCTTTTTGGATTCGTTACAGTGTACATAGATGCATAGCGGCATAGCGAGATGGCGTCATTGTATTGGGTATAGCGAGCAAGCATGGCGTTCCCGGCGTCAAACACACAGCATACAGCACATTCGCTTCCCCACTAGTTCAACTTCAAAGGCCATACGTAACCTTCAACCTCTTCTCCAAATGCTCCTTCGCAGTAATAACCCCATCCACTCCCCCATCCCCATCCTGCCCAAATCCCAACCTCTCCCTCTGCCTCCCCAACTCCACCGCCCCCCTCCCCCCAAACTCCTCAATCACACTCCCCGGCACCCTCTCCAACCTCACCTCATCCAACGGATGGCAAAAATACGCCATGCTGTATCTCTCCACCCCGCCTGAAAACGTGACGCGATGGACGGTGGATTTTAGAAGGCCGGCGGTCCAGTAGCAGAGGAGGTCGCCGATGTTGATTAGAATTGGTGGTGGGGGGGATGTATGGGAGGAGTTTGGGGTGTGGTTGGTATTGGAGGGGGCTGAAGGGTCGACGGGTACGTTGATCCATTCCCCAGTTTGCGAGAGAAGCTGCAAGCCGGCATTACCCGTTTCGCGGAAGAGAAGTGTTATACTGCCGTAGTCTGAGTGTGCGCCTGCCCTGATATTTACACTTTCATCCTCATTCTTCTCCCGTTTGTTATTGTCGCTTCTGGGATAGTAGAGTAAGCGGAATATACTCCCCGTCGGGCCTTTGGATTGATCGTGGCGCGCGGAGAAATAACTCGGATCAGGGATTTCAAGGGCCGTGGAGAGTAGGGAGAGGATGGATGTGCAGAGTGTTTGGCAGGAGGATTGGAAGCGGGATAGGAGGGGGGAGTGGGTTGAGAGAGGGGTAGGGAGGGGTTGTAATAGTGCCCCGGGTGATGGAGGCGCCATGTTCTGAGATGATCGAGTTAGACGTGATCAGAGGATATTGGAATGGGACTGGAAACGAACGAATGCTTCTTTTGGGTCGCCTGTTGTCGTGCCGGACGGATCGAGCGCTTCGCCTGACATGCGGACCCAGCCGCGGTTTACACCGCCTGCTTTGTCTGAATGGATGGCGTATTCGGCTTTGTGCTCTGTTGGGGAGGCGAAGAAGGCTTTGGACTATGTTGAGATTAGTTGTTGTTCTTTGTGTGAAGGGAAGGAAGAAGATTACAAGGCTGAACATGGCGTCGATGTCACTTTGTGGGATGGCCAGGCCATCGTTTTTGATGAAGAGGAAGCCGTGTGTGGAGGCGGCATCAAAGACTTGTTTGGCTACTCCTGGGGAGGGGTTGGAGATGTCTATGACTGGGATTTCTGAGGCTGACATTTTCGATGTTTGGATGTTGGACAAAAGAGGTTGCAGATGTGGTGTGTGGGTGAACAGAACGGAAGCTCAAGGCAAAGACTGATAGATAACCGAATTTATCGCCTCGTCATCAAATTCCATAGCTCAACGTAGGTTTATCATCAATGAGTACTACATACTGCATTTATCTAGGAGATGTCATCCATCACGAGATGTACAAAGATGATGGTAGACATTGTTACGTTCAAGCTTGCGAGGTGTACCTGAAGCTAGTGCAGTAGCGCCCATTGCTGCAGGGATGTGCGGGCAGCTTCATGAGGTTGCGGAGCCACAATTTCACCGCGTGTTTCCCCCGCTGTCAATAGCGACGACAACTCCAACTCCCAGTCTCCTGACACAAGCTTCAGAAGTCAAACACACAACCTCTAAGCTCAAGTGTAACAGCACTATCAAACCCCAAGCTCGACCACACCCAACCGACGACCAGCGCTCGCACGCGACGCAAGCATGATTTGCGACTTCGAGCTATGGAACCGCAACATGGGCGAGCGCTCGGACCTGCAGGAGCTCTCGGGCACGCGTGTGGGTATTGAAGCCGCCGACTACCTCACCAACCGCATCTTAAACCACCCGCGCACAAAAGAGCCGCTCGTGCCTGCCCTCGGCGGCCTCCCGCTGGCCCTACAGCAGCACATCGAGGCGGACCTGGACGTGTTCAAGCGGGAGGGCATCGAGCCGCGGTTCGTCTTCAGCGGGCTGGACCTGACGAATCCGGAGAACCCGTTCGAGCGCAAACAGGACGAGGCCGTGGTCAACGCCAATGCCTGGAACCTGTACGACAACCACCAGGCCGAGGCGTCCGTCGCCAAGTTTGGCGAGTCGACATATGTCACCGCAGAGGACCTCTTCCCCACCCTGCAGGCCATCCTCACACAGCGCGAGCTGCGCTTCACCGTCGCCCCGTACAGCGCATGGGCCCAGCTGGCGTACCTCGAGCGCTCCGGCTTCTGCCAGGCCGTGTCGGGCGCCTCCGAGATTCTGCTCTTCGAGTGCGACCGCGTCATCACAAGTTGGAACCTCGAGGAGGGGAAGTTCCTCTGGACTAGACGGGGGAAGTGCATCAACGACCTCGAGCGCTTCGCCAACAGCGGCACCGTCACAGAAGACATCTTCGTCGATGCCTGCGTGCTCGCCGGCACGCAATTCCTGCCTACGCTACCCAACCTCACCTCGCCGACCCGAATAGACCTGGCAAAGCCCCACGGCGCCATCAAGATGATCATGAGCAACGGCCACAAGACCGGCCACGCAGTCATTGCGAACAATCTCGACGACCCCCGCTTCAAGCAGATGCACTATCTCGAGCGCTACCAGAAAGCTCGGTCTATCATTAGGAATCACCCAATCTACACCATGGACGGCAAGATTGAGCCTCTGAACACCCACATGATGCCCGAGGATGCTATCCAGTATCTGCACTCGCGCTTGCCCGACGAGGTCCTGCACTATTTGTCCGTTGGGCTCATCAACCCGCGTGTTCTGCAGTGGCGCGCCACCTCTACTATCTTTGACCTTCCGCCCATCGATGGCGGCGACTCACCCGAATACAAGGCTTTGGTCGGCTCTAAACTCACACCCCTGCGAGCGACTACCATGATCCTCCTGTCCAGCTCGTTGCACAACTGGTACCGTAAGAAGGACCTGGAAGTCAAGGCCTGGTCCTCTCCACCCGGTGCAGACCCTCAGACCATTGCATTAACTGACGCGTCCGATCTTCTCAATGTCGTAGGGTCATGGAATGTCAAAGAAGACACATTCAGAAACGCCGTTGTGAAGAGCCGGGTAAGTACCTGTGGTGGTGCGTGGTACGCTGTGCTAACGATTTCAGGGTTGTGGGCATCTTGGTTCTGCTGTTCTATCGCTACAGGACACCGACTTCGCCTCGAACACAATC
>Ga0265780_10003063_pt1 | contig 22227 bp, 32 predicted proteins | sample P1T30metagenome_FD_192432 | JGI IMG/M metagenome (GOLD analysis project Ga0265780, IMG submission 192432) | Plant litter microbial communities from East Loma Ridge, Irvine, California - P1 T30 | ecosystem: Environmental > Terrestrial > Plant litter > Unclassified | place: USA: California...
TCACTTTGCCCATCCCACTTAATTTTTATGTTATTTCCATCCCGGCTGGCAGAAAATATTTCGGGTGGCAGGGCAAGGCGTTGTTCGTTTGCAGAAGTATCTTCAACAATGTTGCTTTCTTCGACAATATTATTTAGTTTCAACTTACATTGCCCGGTTATCAGATTAAGGGTGATGTCGGTGATTGAATAGCGTGTGTATTGAATGATTAAGGTTGTTCCTAAGGAAAGATTTGTATAAATATTTTTTGGCAGGACTGCTTCAATTTCGAACTCACGCGCATAAGAAGAATATACACCTGATACAAGATTTTGATAGTAATTTTTGTAAAGCGTGTTTTCATAGATTCCATTTCCAAACATATCCTCCCGGCTGAAAGTCAGCGTAGTTGAATAATTCAGAAGGTTGTCAATGTTCGTCATAGCATTGAATCGATAGACAGGTTGGTCTGCGCCATTGGAATTTACATACGACAAGTATCGCTGGTCAATTGGCGCTACTAACCCGGATTTGAAAAAAACTATCGGCTTGTTGAATACACCCTTCGTGTAATCTTCGTTTAGGGCATCGGCCGTTATCCAAAATTGATTGTCGAGTGGTGTCCCCGAGTAATTCACGTTGGCGAGCTCGTGCCAAATTAAAATACCGAATTTGGTTTCAACTTTGAATTCATTAGTTCCGTTTGGAAATTCTTGTAAGGTTGAACCATATTCACGCGCAGGCAATTGCGCATTTTTATAATCGATGTTGGTTCCAAATTGCGAATCCGCATGTTTAAATTCTATCTTTTTGAAAGTCGCTATCTTGTTGATTTTCTTACCAAGCTTGGTGTATTTTGTGATGTCCAACGTGTTTGTACTTCCATAATAAACATTAAAATATTCCAACTTGTAAATGTTTTGCGTTCCATATTGCGAAGCCATAAATGGGTCATAGATTGGTATAACTACCAAGTTAAAAAGCTTCATCAAACTAGACATGAAGTCCGCAACCGATAAATCGGGCAATGATTTTGGAACATTAAAACGTGCAACCAACGAGTTATCAGTCGGACTTTGTAGAATGTGATTAACGTAGTGCATTGTGGCATCGACGTTGCGGTATAAAAGATGCAACACCTTTATTTCCAAATCTGTGAAAGTAATCCCACCCTGACTTTCAGCGACCAATCTGAACTGGCGAGTTGTCCAATAAGGTTCGTTTCCCAACAGATTCCAAGTGAAGTCGATAAGATTGTTCTGTGTTCCTGATACCCAATCAAGCGTACCGCCCACGAATCCATTATTTTCTTGGTTGTTTGTGGCTGGTTCATTAACTGTAAGGTCAGGGTTTAGGATGACTTCCTGCAAAAAAATCTTGTACGGTGTGTTATTATTGGGTACTGCCTTAACATAAGTTTTGAATCGAATTTCTTGTGTTCCTGCAATATCCCTTTTGGTTAATTTTATTAAATTTCTTGTGGTATCGAAAAAAACGTCCTGAATGTTTGAACCATAGCTTGGTGTCTGAATGGTTGGTGTTCCTGAAAAATCAAGAATTTGTCCAGCGTTCGAATACGCTTCCTCGTTTTTATTCAACCATATATGAAGCTTATTTAATGGTGAAGATTGGTTGTCTAAAATATCCCCGATGAATTTTATCCCATAATTTTTTTCGATAGTGGAAATAATTTGGCGACACCTCAATGCAGGTCTTAATTCTTCCTTCTTAATTCCATTGCCATTAGTCGAACCAGCTGTATATTTTATCGCTTGGTAGTCATTCCATATTCTTTTAACACTTACCAATGGCATCTCAATTCCTGTGTTGTTGGTACTATGAAACATAGACATCACCCTAGCATCGTTATAATCGAATTCGACATTACTGCCTAAAACTTGGTTGTAATTTAGCTGCCCAATGAGCTTATCCCCATATAAATCTTTCAACGATTTTAAATTGGAATAGAATTGAACCGTAAAATTTTTTAAGTTTCCATTGTCATCAAAATTTGCGTTATCAATTTTCAACACACCCATTCGAAAAAGGACACCATCAACATCAATTCTTGCTGGAATTTCAACATCATTGGGCCATTGGTCATCATTTCTAACATCGTTCCAATATTTTAAGGCGCGTTTATTTACATGTGATGCAGGTAGCTGGAATTTCTTTGTATAATCTGCGTAATTCGCTGATAAATCCCTTATGTCCGTTTGTTTAAGAGTGATTTCGATGTTTTCATTTCCATCAAGGTCAAGTGCAGTTCCGTTAAGGATTATATTTCTGTTATTGATGTCATTTCCGACGTATAATTGTATCCCATTCATTTCTTATTTTACATTATTTATGTACTCCGCGGCTTGTTCGAACTTGACCGTGTATTGCATCTTTGCCATATTTCGAACGGATGATTTTACTTCGAAATCGTCGTCTGTCAAGGTTAATGGTATGAACCGTTCGTTTTCGTAGTCCGCAAGCCAATGGCGACTACTCGCCAGCAACTCTTCTATCAGATAGACATTAGGTTCATCCAATAAGTCGGTATTAAATTCCCAAACAACTTTTCCATTGCGGTTTTGCGAAATGGTGGTATGTCGTCTGATGTCGTGGTTATATGGATGGGTCGGTAAAACGCTGTATTTTTCACCTGAAAATTTGATATTTCGTTTGGAAGCTTTCGGAAAGTTGAATGAATCCATGATTCCGTTTTTATTTAGGAATAAAATTTGATACGGTTTGTTGATGCCGGGACAGCTGATTTTTCCTGTATTATCGGGCAATCTCGAAACCATGTCGTAAGTGCCTTGCTGTTCAAAATTTGTGATTTTTGCATAATAGGTGTTTAAACCTTGCGTCATAAATTTCACACCACCCTGAACGACATCTTGTGAATCGACTTGGGGATTTGAGCCATCTTCATAATAACCGTATCCCAACGTGGCAACTGCACGTGGTGATTCATATTCTTCATGTAAGGTATCGGTGGTGCCGGGATTTCTTTTATAGCTTTTCACTTTCCATTGGACATTCACAAACTCCCTACAATCGATACCGATAGCCATCGCTGAATTAAACCAAAATGGGTGTGGTAATGGGTCACTCATATCAGAAAGATAATCTTGGATATTCGCATACACAGTCTGCTGGTCGTTGGTTGCTCGTGATACAGTCAGTGTATATGTGGGAAGAACTGGTTTTGCCAAAACAAGGCCGTCCCATACCCACAGTTGAATTACGGCATAGTCATAAAGGGATGTAGCTGCGGTATAAGTAATGTAAAATGGCGAACCTGCCAGTATAATATCGTTGTAAGTAATCATTCATAGATTTTATTTTTAGTCGTTGTCAGCGAAACCATTTAGCAGTGCATCCGCCTGTGCTTCTGCCAAATAATCAAGTAGGTGTTTTTCCTCCTGCAACATCGTTTTTTCCAAAAAGTAGATTGGCTTAATCCCCCGATTGTATATTGACCTTTGTACTGCATAAGGGTTGATTCCTTTACTATCAGCCCAAGGTTTTATCGCTGAAATCGGCGGCATCTTATCACGGAATGAAAATTGGGAACCACGTCTTGTTTTTTTTCCATTGACACCTTGGTCTAGGTAATGTGCGTATTCTTCCGCATCCAATTCAACGAAATATCCTTCACCATCCCGCAAAATGCTCCCGTCGATACTGGCAAGTAGCCTACCTGACCATATACCACGCTTTGACTTTCGAAGCTTATCCCCTGCTTTTTTCTTGAAGCCAGCAACGAATAATTCGAATGCTTTTTTCATTTCGGCATCATTAATTATTGACATGTTTCTATGATATTTTGAATAGATAGAACAAGCGTGCATTCAAATCCATCAAGGACATTTTTGTCTGCGTAAATGATTGGTTGCGCAGGTGTTGAGCTTGCAATAGTGATGTCAAAATCGTTGTATTGCATTTCGATTTTCGTTATTTCCTGTGTAAGGATTGCAGAAGTCAGATTTAAGTTATCAATCAGGTTATTACCAAAGATTTTGTCCGTTTGGGAATGGTTTGGTGTTTGGCGCTGATTGACAACTGCAATTTCGAATGTCATTTCAAGTCGGTTATCTGCCATACTCATTTCGCCGGGAAAAATATGCACCAGTGGGAAAATATTAGTTTTGTTTATATCCATATCTGCCCCAAAAATCACCGTATTAACCAATGGATTAGCTTCGAAAAGTTCGGTAAGGAATTTTGCTGTTATCGCATAAGAATTAAGCATTTAGTAGTTATTATTTTTATTTCGGGCATTTATCAGTTTTTGCTTGTCGATTCGAAAAGCAGACCAATAAAGAAAATCATGGCAGTTGAAATTGTAGATTTCCTTTATTTTGGTGATGTCGCCATCGGAAAGTAAGAATAGAAGCTCGGTATAGCCTCCCCATTTAGCGACAAACATAGCCTCTCTACCGAGGCCAAGTCCTGCACTTTCATTTTCTTCATCGCCTTGGGGATAAATTTCAGGGTAGCTGCTACGCAATCGGCGTATAAAGTCAAAAAAAAAGCTACACAACCCTCGAAAATGTCATATCTGATGCCTAAAAATTTGGTATGAGTAGCTGAATATGGTTCGATTTGATAAAATCCTGCTTCTTCCTTTGTGATTGGTCTGTAAAGAATGGACAAAAGTCTTGGATAGTCTTTGATTTCTAGGTATTTATCGAGGTCAATCAGTTCGCCAGCGGTAATATTTTTATCGAAATCGGGAATTAAACCATATTTCTTGCCCTCGAATTCGAAAGTCTGATGCAGTTCTGACTTGGTTCCAAGAACTTTGTTCAAATATCCAAGGATTTCATCTATTTGAACCTGTTTCATCTTTGAACTAACTTCGTATTTAAGGTCGCAAAAGATTTCAAGCATTTTTTTCTGCAAAAAATCCGGGTCAATATCTTCCTGCGTGGCGATTTTTTCGAGTTTCATCCAAGTTTCAAGCGTGATATCCGATTTTTGGTCAGGTATCGAGTAATTAATTTCTATTTTTTCCATATCCTATATATAAAAATATGGATGGTCTAATTCAGCTTGAATCCCAACTTTATACCTACTTCGGGTTGCTTCGTATTTGAATTATAACCAGCTGAACCACCGATGATGACATTCCCTTTTACATAGTCCAAATTAACCTTGTAAGTCGCTTGATTTAAGCTAATTGGACGTGTGTATTCGACCGACAAGAACAATCCGCCTGCGTTCTTCACAATCGTTTTTTCAATGGTTGTTGTTTCGGTTATGTAGGCGGTGGAATCGCTTTCCGTAATGGTATAATCCATCTTTTTGATGTTCCCCCAACCTTCTACTTTTACATCTATTCTAAATTTGTTATCCTGGCCGTAAATGGAACGTTGATAGGTGTAATCGTAATAGCTAGAATCGACATCGGTCCGGGTGTCGGACGTGGTGTGAAGTGTTCGATTGATGTATTTTACAATAGGCTTGTCAATGGTGATGGTGTCGGTTTTAGTTTCAACCTTCCATTTAATTTCAGTTTTTGTTGTCCGTTTTTCGGATGGTTCGGCTGATCTGGAACAAGTAAAAAGCATTCCAAGAACTAAACCGATGATGAAGATTATAATGTATTTTTTTGTCATACATTATATATAAAAAAAGCCACCGATGTTGGTGGCTGTTATCTGTCCCTATCCCTTAACTTCCTTTCAATACTTGGGATTTTCAAAGGTGTGCTGGCCCTGCGGGCGTATTCCGCTTTTCGAACTTGTTCAGTAAGTTGTGCAAGCTTGTCATTCCAATCAAGATGCATTTGTGCAAGATGTACGTGGGTGTGCTTTCCGTAGTAAGTTTTTTGGTGGATTATTTTTTCGCCAAATTTAATTGTAGATACTATCTTTTCCTTTACGAATCCCCAATGAAGTGTTAAGCGTAGTCTTGTGGAAACGTCAATATTAGATTCAATGATTACGGATAAATCCTTCAATCGCATTTCCAACATTAGTTCGTCGTGGCCGTTCATGGTGTTTAGTTTTAAGGTTATAAAATTAAACATTAAAACGAAACGATTTGGTTATAAATTATAACATTAACTTCTCAGTTATGTTGGAGTTGATATTATGATGTTATTTTAGTTGCATTAATGAAGTATGAAAAAGTGTTAAGAAATTTTTGTCGTCTTGAAGCGTCTAAACGTCCTTTGAATGTTATCAATTCATCTGCAATCTGTGGCATCGCTCCGCTTAAAACACTAATTAATGCCGGGGATAGACCTTCTGAAAATCCAAGCGCTGTTGTTCCAGCCCCTACCCCTGATTTAATTGTGAAGTTTAAAACTTTCGAAAGTAAACCGTTCTGCTTTTCAGTGTATTTCAAAAATTTAGGCATAACCTCTTTTGTCAACCAGTTTTGAATTTCTATCGAGTTAACTCTGTCGAAATCATTATTGGTAATAGAATTAATCACATTTGAAATTTCTAAACGGTACTTGTACAGGTCATTTAAACTTCGTTCCCTATAATTTAGTAATAAATATAAAGGTATTTCGTTAAGCTGTTTATCGGATAAAAATTGGTTCGCTGTCGTCATGGAAAAATTTGCTAGGTTTTCCAATGATTTATCGTGAACCTCATTATATTTTTGTTTAAAAATACTGTCCTTCGTGTTTTTGGCAAGGAAAGTCTTGTAAGTAAAATACTGGTGAATATGATTATCTATGAAAATGGGGGCCAAATTGTGTTCATTACATAAGGCTAAACTTTTATTAATTTTTCCAACGATAGATGAATATTGATTACTTGCTTTGAACCTTGAGTCATAATTTGAAAAAAAAGACTCATTTGTTTTCACAGGTGTTGGGAAGACGGAAAGATTACCCTTTTCAAACCAAGATGCTTTATAGAGTCCATCTTTTGTTTTAACATTAGAATTAGTTTGAATTAAATCTTTCAAACTATTAAAACAATTAACATCAACCAAATCAAAATCGTGAGCGATTTTGATAGCAATTCCATTATTCTTGTAAAAGGTTCTTTTGTCAAATTTTAAAACTGAAATATAATCTTTGTTAAATGCTTTGGTGAATACTTCTAATAATTTATACGTATTTTTTTTATTAAGCTCCGCGTTATATAACGGAAGATAGTTATCTAATATGACCGCTGTATAAGGATTGGCACCTGCTGCCTTATCACCTCCATAACTCAATACGTTCCAAATCGGTAAACTTCCGCTAGGTATTTCAGGTCTTGGAGTTTCTCGGAAGTTATCCAGCATCTGAAATCCATCCGAACTAAAAATCTTTGTCCCTGTTTCCGTTTCTTCATAATAGTAGCAGATAGCGCCTTTTTCTAAAAAATATTCGTTATCGTCGGGTGGTGATATAACAACTTCATCAAAAGTAAGAAGTAGCCTTTTCATTTGAGCGTTTGTCAAAGACTTATGGTGTATTACCATGCCTTTTAAACCGTTTTCAATATCAATCATAATATTAAAAGTATAAAATATAAATTAAGTAAATATATTATAAATTAAGATGTTGGATGGTTTTTATATAAGTAAAATATTATAAAAAATTAATTATTATAAATTAATATGCTGGATGGTTTTTGCTATCGGATAAAGTGGCGCCCCACGCGCACACGTTCTAAATTATTTTGAAATTATTTTTACCAAAACACCAAAAATCAACTTTTTCATCTTTTCGAACTAATATATAGTATATGAGGTTTTCGAACTGATGAGGGTTCCTCGGGAGTAATTACCCGAGGTCGTTCCCCCTCTAAAAAGGGACAATTAAAAAAGGAACGATTAAATTATGAACAAGGTACTTATACCAACAAAAGTCATCGAAAAGATTGACAACTACATGAACATCGAAAGCGAAATTTCGATTCTTACAACAAAACAAAAAGCCAAAATAAAAAGGACACTAATCACTATTTGGTTTTTCATTTACAACGAACAAATAAATTCGGACAAAGAAACCCTAAACCTATACGTAAATATCAAAGGAAAGAAATTAGGAAAGCTTTTTTATGCGTATGCAGGTTCCAAAAAGATTGGATACAACACTCTATTAAACTGGCTTTCGAATGCTGATTTGGTAGATTGTAATGAAAAATATCTTGCCGGGGAATTTTCAAAAGCGTATAAAATTAACACTTCATTTTTACAGGAATCAAAATACACTGAAGTAGAAATTGACTTTCAAAAGGTATTCCACAACTTTAAGGATAAATCATATTGGATTGCGAAATATCCGCAACACACAAACCTCATAAATGATGCCTATTCAACCCTAATCAATTTAGATGAATACATTCATTGGATGAACGAAAACGCCGGGATAAAGCTTAAACCTATATTCAATAATGGCAAAATGCAACAACGATTTCTTACACCTGGACGAATTTACACACACATAAACCTGGCCCTAAAACTAAACTTTCAAAATTTATGGTTCAAACTGTCAGATGAAGGTCGGTTTTATTCGACAATATCGAACTTGCCATACACATCGATGCCTTTTTTAAGGATGGACAGGCGTGAATTGGTGGATATCGACATCAAAAACAGCCAACCATTATTGCTTTCAACACTTATAGACCGTGATAAGTATAAGAATGACGTGCAGGATGGTGTGTTTTACGATAAGATTGCGAATGAATTAGGCATTGAAAGGAATGAATTCAAGATTTTGAGCTACAAATACATATTCTTTTCGGATAAAAAGCTTAAATCCGGGGCAGTTTTCAATGCCATGCAAGCGGTATATCCTGAATTGATACACCAAATTAACGCATTAAAGGATGAATTTCGATTGGCTATCAAGTTGCAACAAATGGAAGCGAAAATATTTGTGGAAACCTTGGGCAAATTAGGTATAAAAAAGCTTTTAAGGCACGACCAAGTGTTGGTGTTCAAGGAAGATTTGGAAATTGTAAAGCAGTTTTTGCTTAATGAATATAAAAAAATTGGGTTGTCAATCAACCTCGACTAAAAAAAAGAAAAAAGAAATGAAAAGATTAACGCTAATGTTCAACGAGCAAGAACTTGCAGAAAATGAATTTGAAGAAAAGTACATCACTACCTTCTTGCCATCCGAGTTCCATCCACAAGATTATACATATAAAAAGGATCTGGAATTCACAACCAATAAATACATCCACTTGGATGCACCACTGACCGAGGAAATTAGTGAGGAATATAAGAAGAAGATTTTATCAAGATTAACGAACAATGCAAGTAAAGTAATAGTTTCATTTACTTTTGATAAGGATGATGAAACACCATTGGAAAGGTTCAGACGATACTGCGGAAAACACGATTTTCCATTTGCAATTTACGATGACGGTTTAATGGTCAAGGCAAGATTTTTTGCGAAGGTGCAACCCGATAAGGATTTTTATGAAAATTGGTAAAATGAAACCCAATCAGATTGATTGGGTTTTATTATTCTATTTTGTTTCGAATATAGCCCAATGTATTATCAACTTTTTTAAAATCCGATGCGGTTTTATCGGTCAGCTTTTTAAACATTTTGTACAAATTTATGATATGACCCATGACAAGATTGTAGAAAATGAAAAAGCAGTTCAAGATAAAAAAGTAAATAGCCGTACTGCCAGTTTCATCACTGAAAATTATGTAATAAGCCATACAACATAATGGTATTATATATCTTAGACTGAACAATGCGTACTTTAACGGAGCCACCTTCTTAACAGCATCGATTGACTCTGAAATATTTACATTTCTACGGAAATATGTCCAAATCGCAATTACAATTGGCCCAATAACCAATGAAAAAAACATATTGATTGTTTCTACAAGACTAAATTCCATATTCATTCCAACTTCTATTTATGTAAACGATTTCTTCATTCGGCAATGCTGATTGTATAATATTCGCTTTACGTACTACTCTGAAAAAGTGAAATTCGCCCTCTTTCATATAAGAAAATTTTAAGTCATCCTCTTTTATTTTAGCATTGGCAATCATCCTATTTATCACACTGCCTCGCTTTTTGACATATTCATCTTTTTTGCCTTCGTCCAAATCCATCGCTGCAATGGATTTGAAATGAAGCAGTTCATTTGTAATATCGCTTCGCATAATTTAAAATTTAATTGGTTATCAAGCAAATATAAATATAAAACGTAAGAAATATTTTAAGACTTATCAACATACCTCACACCTTTTTCTTTATATTTGAAATCTAACAAATTAAAATTATGGCAACGAAAGAAGAACTACAAAAGATGTTGTACGATTTTCAGACAATCAGGGCAGCATACAAAAACGGTGCAGATAGATATAAGAATGGCTCCAACGAGGTAAAAAGAAACAGCGGAAAAAGTGATAGGGACAGCGCTTTATATCAGGCAAAATATTTCATAAGCAAGAATCCAATTCTTCAAGATGTAGAAGATGAAATTAACGAAGGTATGAGCGACCAATTTAGTTTAAGTGCCGGGTTTGAATTGGCAGATATGGACAAATATATTGATGCCATAGAACAGAAAATTAAAGGATTAGAGGAATAATGGCATGGTATCATGTTAAGGATGAATTGCCTGTTTGGACTGATCTGGCACAAGCAATTATAGGAACACTTGGAATCGCGGCGACCGTTATCACACTTTGGAAGCTGATGAAAAAGGATAAGGAAAGGGAATCGGAAATTGCCAGCCTATCAGTCATTGCTAATCAGTTGAAAGATATGATGGTGTTAAACGAGCGAAGGTATGTTGAAAGTAAGACACCTAATATTGTTTCTGATTTCACACCAACTTCAACTTCGAATAATGGATATAAAATCACTCTGAAAAACTTAAATGTGAGTAGTAGAATAACTTCATACGAATTGACAGCACCTGATAACTCACCAATTTCAAGAAGTGCTATTTTGGATGAAGCAGGATTTCAAAAGATTGGTTTTTTCATATTTATGAAAGATACGTACCACACAATGATTACGGCTGATTTTACAGTTGATAAAAAATATGTTTATAGGCAAGTCTATTATTTCCGGAAAACAAATGGTGAAATTGAAATTCAAGCATCAACAATTGTACTTATTGACAGCGTTGTAGATAAAGCTTTATAATAGGATGTCAGTGATAATTGCATTTCTTTCCTCGGTGTGCATTGTGTGAATGATCTGGAAATCACATTCGGGATAGAAGTTGATATAAAACTTTGTATCAAATTCCAATTGATGTACAAAGGAACTATCGTTAAGATAGTGGTCTGGTGCATCACCAAGGTAGAATTCTATCCTGCTTTCAAGTGGAACTGATACGGCAGCCGCACCAAGTCCGAATCCCAAACTTTGCATTTCGCGCGTGTATTGCTCTGCTTTTTCACCAAGATATATCTTTCTTCTTTTATATACTTGGAATGAATCGAACTTGTCGTAATTAGGTTTTTCCATTATGAAAGTATTTTTCCGATTGCCTCGTTCCTTAAAACCATCCGCCGTTCTTCTATTAGTTTTTTAACGTACGTAAATTTTATTTGGGATGTATCTATAACGTGTATTGAATCTTCATTAACTGTAAACCACATGTATAGGTTCCCAGCTTGCAAGTCTATCAAGATGTTCATGGTTTTCAGTTCTGTTAGTTCCAATGTTTCCATTCCTTCAAACGTATGACATATCAAATTAGGATGTTTTAAAATATCCGCAATGTCTTTGTGGGTTCCACTTATAAATGTTGGTTCCATTATGATAAGATGTTTTTTATTGTGTAGGCACGCTTGCCACGTGCCAATTGATTTTTAACAATGGAAGAAACATAATCATCCAATTCCTTTTGCAATCGGTCAATGTAATCTTCTAGGGCTTCAATATTCTTTTTATCTTTACCCTCTTCAAGGTCATTCAGTTCTTTAAAGGCTATTTTCAATCTTATTTCAAATTTTTCAACACGCATTCTTATTTCATCCAACCTTGCATCCTTAAATTCAGTTTGATTCCACCATTTTAGAAATGCGTCATCAATCACAAAGTTATCTTCCATTATGATAAGATATTTTTGATTTCCAACCTGCGGACGTAGGCTGACAACATCGCCTTGTTTTCTTCGTCTTTGTATAATTCTTCAATTGGCTTTTCAAAAGATGAAATGTATCTTTTTTTCATGCCCTTCACCATAACCTGCTTGAGGTTTTTGGACTCCACATCATAGACATAGGCAAATTCTTTTCCTTTGACTGCATCCGGGTGATTCCAAATTGCCAATTGAAATGGTGTCATCATGTTTTCCAAATCATGCCATGCAAGGTATTCTTGGTATGCCTGCTCAAATCCCTTTGTTTTTTCCATAACACGAAATTCAAACTCACCGATTTCAAAAGAATTTTCACACCCATAGCTATACCCATTCCCATCCGGGTTATCACACACCGTATAGACCATATCTTTTGAATACATTATGCAATCATACGGATAGTCATAAAGCTCGTAATCTACGCTGTCTATAATTATGAAACCATGGTAAAAAGTGCATTGATTTGCCGGGCATTTCTTCCACATCCGATTGATTTTGGCACCAAGATTTCTGATGCTCTTTTGTAGTTCTGATTGTTCCATTCTATGTTTTTTCTTTATACTATATATACCCGAAATTTTATGGGAAGTTTAGAGTATGGATTTTTTATAGGAATCTGGAATGTTCGGATGATCTGGAAGGAATTATTGGGCATAAAAAAACCACTCGGTGTGAGTGGTTAAGATTTACTTATCGGAATCGAAACTATTCATATACAGAGCCATCATTTCTTGGACGCTCAAATTTTCATTAAACCCTCTCACTGCTTTATTTGCCGATTTTTGAACCATCGGCGAAAGGTAGGCTATCAAATGATTGTGCAATCTTTCTAATTTATCCAAATCAAGATTGGAAAAAGAACTTCTTTTAACTTGCTGGAATCTTATTTGTTGAGCAAGACTATCGTCGGTCTTGGGAACGATAGTAAATGCAATACCAACTTCACTTTCCGTATCGCCACGATGGGCGATAAATTGATGTCGCAAATCCATTAAAACATTGTGTGTTTCTTCTAGTTCGCTACCCTCTTCAAATATTTCCTTTGGGTTTAATTTGGGATAGCCGCTCTTTGAAGCATCAGTAAAGCATTTGCCATATAACGAAATCAGTGCATAAGTCAATGCAGATTCAATCAACTCACCTGGCCTTTGACGTAATAGAGTTATGTACTCCAAATTCCTTTCTAAATCCTTCTTCATTGAAGTGTAGGCGATAAATCTTTTTGAAAATATTTGGGGTATAAGCATTAAGTGATAATCTTTTGAAAAGTTTCTTTTAGCAGTATCAATGCACCTTTTCATTCTTTCAAGTTTATCTTCCATATTGTATAATATTTGCTATTATAAAATTATTCGGCTGGGTTTAAATGAATCCAATTAAGCATTTCGGCCTTTTCGAAATTGACATTATCGCCTGAAAATTCAGAGCTGTCCCAGGTACCACCTGTTATGTCCGATTGATGGTCATACACATATACAAGTCTGGTATCTCTATCCAATACCTCATATTTCATTTGACCAAGAGTTTTACGAAAGTATCTCATCTATAAATTTGCCGTTTATGATATTATATCATCAATTTTATTATTAAAGCGTTGGTCAGCTGCTTTTCGAAGCACCTCACTTCTTTCGATTAAAGAGTTGCGTTCTCTATTTTCCATCGTTGAATTTTTGTGCATTTTATCCAATATTCTATTTCTTTCATCTTTAAGCTCACCGGGTTCGCAATTAGCAACGAGTTCGTCAAATGTCATTTTTGAAATATCCATAATGTTATTTTCTGATAAAGATAATAAAATTACCCTTTCAATAACCTCATCGTTTGGGTGTGGTGATATTCCTTTCCTGTTGATGTTTTAAAACCGTGTTCATTGAGCATGGCTGTGATTTGCACACCGTTCTTTCCCGATGCCTTTAAACTGATTGCGAATGCTTTTGCTTTCATAAGATTTGGATTCGTTGCCACACGTTCTTGGATTGCTTGCTGTCCTTTTGCCCAATCCTTCTTTTCGAATCCACCTTGACCTAATTTGGTTATCCTGTTGCCTTGTTTAGATACATGGAACCCATTGGCATCAATGTTCTTTTTAATCACGGCTAATGCGTTCTTTGTCCTTGTTCTAATCATTTCCACTTCACGTTCTGCAAGGGCAGCAAATATGTGTATCGTAAAGTTATCAGCTTCTGGCATATCCACCGCTTCAAACTTCACATTCGATTCCATTAATGCTGTGATAAAGTTTAGGTTCCTTGACAACCTGTCCAACTTTGCAATTAGTAAGATTGCCCTATTATTTTTAGCGTATTCTATTGCCTTTGCCAGTTCCACTCGCTTGTTATTACGTCCCGAATCCTTTTCGATATAAGTGGCAATTACTTCATCATTTGCCTTGATGTATTGGGTGATAATATCCTGCTGTGATTCCAGTCCCAAGTCTTGCTTTTGTGTTGATACTCTGATATATGCTACGTATTTTTTCATGTTTTTTCTTTTAAATTTTAACTCTCTTTTTTTGGCAGTCTGCCAGAATTTTCCGTAATTTGTGTTGGTGCCTTGGTGTGAAATTTTGAGGCTGAAATGTAAGGGGCTCACGCCCCTTTTTTTACACCCAAAGTATAAGCGATACACCGATACCTGTTATAATAATTCCTGCCATAAGTCCCACGCATAGGCAAATTTCCATCACTTCCCGAACTCCTTTATCGGTCAAATATTTGTTAGACTTACCTATGTGGATACCATGCAATTTTTTAAAAATGAATCCTGCTATATCTATTTTCATTTTGTGTTAAAGTTTAAATTAGGGGGCTGGCGCCCCCCTTGTTAAAATTACCATTTGTACCCTTCAATGAACTCAATTTCCTTATCGATAGTGAATTGCAATTCATCGAAATAAATTTCCCTAATGACCTTGATTTCTTTCATTTCCTTATCCAGAAGCCTTACCGTATAAGTGTCGTTATAGGCGAGTGTGATAAGGACAAAGTCTTTATGGTGATGTGCATCTACTTTCAGAAGTAGCGCAGTTGTGTATCCATCCGCATCGGGTTCAAAGGCCAGATGATGTGATACGCCCCAAGTCCAATAGATTTGCAAAGGACTTTTTAAAACTTGCATGGTTTCCAACCAAAAGAAATCCCTTTCGAGGAATTCCCCAATTTGTTCTTTTTTCATAATTTCAAAGAATGTGTTAATGATTAATATTCTACTGATGTAAAGATACGAGCAAATAAACATATAACAATGGGGTGTTTGAAGTTTGTTTATATCTATTTTCTATTCTCTATCAACACTTTATCAGCTTTACTTATAGTAATACTTTAACGTAATTTGAGCATTAGATATCACAAAATAAATCCTTGAGTTATAAAAATATGCGGGCGCATTCCTACAATTTCGAATACTCCGCTACTCATGCCTGTGTGAGGTTGGGGCATTTTACGACGCTGTAATGAGCGATAATGAAATAGATGGGGATTTTGATATTCCTTTGGGATTGTGCGTTTAAAATCGATGGAAAATTATGGGTATTTGTCCCATAAGACCAATAAGATACAGTTGAAATTCATCGATTAATTGGGCCTTTTGGGATATTCGGGAACGATTTGGGCGACAAATCCCCATTTTTCCCAATGAATTGAATTATTTGAATTTTAATTCAGAATTTCATTGGATTTAACAAATTAATTGTTCAAATTTGCTATTCAGAATTATGTGAATACACATAACCAATCTGAATCAACATTGCACACAAAAGATATTTGTATTCGGGTCGCTATGGTGAAAGTTTGGTCGGAATACTGACCTGCTGATAACAGAAGCTCGACTAAAACGAATATAGTCATACATCGCAATAATTTTTCAAATCTAAAATTTTTCAGACCTGATAAGTTAAAGGTCGGGGACATAAGAAATTATCCCAAAAAACGAATACGACATTGTGTTTCATGCACGCCGTCTAACACTTTAATATTATTTAATGGAAACAACATTAAATTTATTCCTTATGCTTTTGATAGTAAAGGAATTAAAATCCTAATAAATTAGGATTTCCGAAACAAGACCCGGCAGATATGCTGGGTCTTTTTTTATTTAATATTTAAATAATAAACTTTCTCAATAGAATACGATATGATTTACGGATGTAATATTTTGATAATTGGATTAGAACAAACAAATAATGGGAATTCCGAAAATTTGAATAGATTAGGATATGTCGAAAAAAATTAGTATAAACTGTATTCAAGCATAAAAACATATAAAATGCAATTTAAAACAATTATTATGCTTAAAAAGACATTCAAAAAAATATGAATAAACTGATTAAAATGATAGAATTTAGACTTTTTGAAATGTTAAAATTTAATTTAACAAAACTTTAACTTTGATTGATATTAGCAAAAATAATGAATCGAAAACTATCAAGGGTTTCAACCTCTTAAAAAGACCGATATTAATTAATATGCCTGAATTCAAGGGTTTGCAACGAAAGAAGAAAGATAAGAAGTAAGAACGAAAGAAAGAAAGGAAGTAGAAAAGAAGAAGAACACAAAGAAGATAAGTATGTAAATAGTACAAGAGGGAATGGGGCAAAAGGTGGTGATGTTGGATAAGAAGAAATACTTATTATATTTGTAAAAGATTTGACAACTAGAAAACATGAGTAAACAAAATTTGCTTGGTGTTTTTTCTTGTTTCAAAAAGAAAACAATGTATTGCAAAAAGCATACATTTATAAGAATTATAAATGTTGTTAACATTGTTATCATATATAAGTTCAAAGTTAATCATATTATATTAATATAAAATATTTATTTTTTCTGCCAGCGGAATAATTAAGTATATGTGATTTTATTTTATAATTAATTTAGACTTAATAAAAACAAAAACAGTTCCTTATTAGATTGATTTAAAAGAAAAAAAACCCCAATCCACTTGTGAAGAAGTGAATCGAGGTGTTTTTTGTTTCTATCGGCTTTTAGAAATTTACGCCGAAGGTTGATAATAATTTTGATAACACATTTGGTAATTCTGGATAAAAGAAAAGTATCGCTCCAATGACACCTTTAACTTTTACCACAATACCTGCAACCTTGCTGATTGCATTAACAAATCCAAAATTGGAATTGTTTTTTTGTCCGACTGATTTTTTGGAGCTTTCGGATAGCTCACTGCCTTGTTTTTCCATTTTATTGGGTTTAAGGGATTAATTAAAAAACGCATTTGCCCGCGGGGGCGATAAACATGAAAAGTTGAATTTTTCATCATTTAAAATTTAAAATAAATATTTTCTTACAGCTGCACCTGCTGTCGGTCTTAAACAATAAATACCCTTGAAGCTGTTTAATCAGCGTCTCGGGTAATCTATGTCCATATGTTTTAACTTCTGCAAATATATGGTAAAATATTGTGTATTTAATTTTTTTTTAAGTACATTTTATATATTTATTTGTAATATTTTTCTAAAGCATTCTCAATCAGTATTTTATATTCATCAATTTTTGTTAAAGTTTAATGAATATAGTAAACTCCATAACTATCTTTTAGTTTATCTGCAATTGCGTATCGAGCAGCGTCAATAATATGGTTCCATTTATCAATTGGAGTTTCATCATCTTTCCAAGAGTAGTTGTTCAATTCCATGGCAAGGTTTTCCCCTTCGATGATTAGCTTGTAATCCTTCATTAGCATAATACCTTCTTTAACAGAACCAGCGCCCTTTTTGCATCTTCGAATATTTAAACCCGAATCTTTCATTTCATCAATCAATCTTCCTTCTGAACTATCACCGACAATTGTTCCAGATCCTGCAACATCGTAAAACACCTTTGTCAATTGCGATGTGTTCAATCCTTTTTTGTATAGATGTTCTTTCAGGTATATTTTCCTTTCTACTTTATCCACGTAGGTTTCAACCAAAGTTGATGGGTCAATACTGTACCCCCAATCGGCACCAAATATTGAATCAACATTTTGAGGAAATATTCCAAACTCCCAGTTGTTAAAGATTACCCCTTCCGACTTGTCCAGCCATCCGCCCATTACAACGTGTTGGTACTTATCGGGATGATTCAGTTTCATCAATCGAATTTCTTCGAGGAAATCCTCCGAAAGATGCTGGTTGTCTTTATATGTAGTATGGATATAACATGTGTTGCCTTTAATTCCATTATAACCTTCTTGGACGTTTCTTTCCTGATAAAATTTTTTATAAATCCAATGTGTTTTAGTAGCAGGATTAAGAATCAGAATCACCCGGTTCTGCCTGCCCCTGCTTCTGATGGAAAGATTTATCTTATCAAAGGTTGCTTCATCGGTTAGCTCTTCCCCTTCTTCGACAACCAATGTAGTAATCCCGGCGATTGATTTAAGTCGTGCGGTGTTGTCCCCATTCGATGAACGGATACCCATGAAGATGATTGATGAACCTGATTGGATATTTATGATTTCCCCCTTGGTTATCCTGAAATGTTCCGATAGCCCAAGTAGTTCAATTTTTTCCAAGATTTCGGGAATTATGGAAATGTTGGCACTCACCATTGTAAGACGTGTGAAAAGAATCTTATGCCCGGCTTCGAAAGTTAATAGTATAAGAAAGATGGTTGCGCTCCAAGACTTCCCGGACCCACGACCACCATTGATTATAGTATATCTACCTTTATGAGTATAAAGATTTTTGTATTTTGGATGGATTTTTATCTTGTTCAATCATGGCAGTTATTTTTAGAGGTCATCGAAGTCGATGTCATCGGTTGGTAAATCGTCAAAAGAAATTATGTCTTTCAAATCTATTGAACTGACAGTTATGTTCGATTCAGTTTCGATTTTTTGTTTTGGTGTTCCATAGACGTAGCTGAACCATAGCTTTAAACATTCAACGTTGCCCCCACGGACTTTATCCTGCAAAACCGCAATTGCTTCATCGGTGAAGTTATCAGCAGTAAGTTTTTCAAGCATCTTTATTTCCTCGGGTTTGGGTGGTCGTCCAGCACCTGCCCTTACACCACCGTTGTATTTCCTTCCATCGGGTTTATTGCTCATCTTTTATGTTATTTTTTGACAGCCTGTTGAATTCATCCACTATAATTTTATAGCTTGAAATAAGGCTTTTTAAGGTCGTGTTTTTGTTCAACTGATAGTTCTCTTCGTTTATGATATATTGCTGATAAGCAACGATATAAACAAGCTTTACCTTTACATTGATTCCTTCTTCGCTAACATATTTCTTGTAGCGAATAATCGCGCCATTGTAGTAGATAAAACCAAGGTTGAAAAGTTCCAATACCTGCTTGATTTTATTTCTTAACATGCTTCGGGTTTAGATTGAAAAGGATGATTTTCACCCAGAATGATAAGGCGAATGCCTGCCCTATGGTTATGTATGGAAGTTCTGTGAAGTAATCAACAAGAAGCAATCCTGTTAGCCAAATGATGGCAGCGTGATAGGAAAATTTCAATGCGTGAAACAAAACGTTCATTATCACAAAAGTTGTTCGGCTTGCCGTAATCATACGATTGGCATACCAAGTTTTTAATTTTTTCATTTTAGTATCTTTTCTATTTTCTCTTTTCTTTCGGTCAGTATATCATCAATTGTAAGTCGGCGATGTTCCCGGACCATTTCCTGCTTTACTTGTTCTACATAATCATCACTTTCAAAGAAACTTATTCGTCTTTGGATTTCATGGAGTTCAATCACGTATGAATGCCCAGCGTAGTCTTTATAAATGTCAAACTGCATGCTTTGCTTTAAGGATTTCCGCTTCTTCCATGGCACGTTGTATTAGGTCGCAATATTGAATGGTGTAAGTTTGCCCAAGGTGTTCGAACTCAAAGTGCAGGTATTCTTCTTCTTGGTTGAATTCGAGTTTGTAGTGCTTTATGAAGTCGCAATAATATTTGAGTAATTCCATGTGGAAAAATTGCCCGAATGTGTCGATGGTGTTGATGTCTTCCATTATACTTCATCAATATTTTGCGAGTAGTCGGCCAGGTAAAGGTTCCAAAGTTTCTCCCGCAGTTCCATGATTGTTCCCGGACATTGACAAGGTGTAGTTCTAGTGCCGAAAGTACGGTTGAACAAATAGAATATTTCGTTTCTGTCTTCGGCGCCAATCGTATTTACATATCTAATTCTTTTAAGAAATTTAATATCATCCTCTGTCAAAGGCTTTGCGCGTTTTATGAACGGAAACATTTTGTTCAGTTTCGCTTGACGTTCTTTACACGCATCGCAAGGTTTGATGCCTAGAAGTTGGGTTCCTTTTTTTATTAAATCACCAAGTCCTTTGATGGAAGTATCTTCAATTGTTGTTTCTTCGACAGGCTCTACCAACTCTTCAATCTTTGCTTCTGCCGCTCTTTTCTTGTCCGCCCTTATCAGTGCAAGTTCAACGGATGTTTTTTTTACTTTTTTCATATCCTATATATTAATTTGAATGAAGTCCGTAAGTTTTAGACAAAAAAAAAGGATAGCAATTGCCATCCTTTGATAAATAAGAATAAAAAAATAAAACATTACATCACAAGTTTAATCTTGCGATAGATGTAGAAGCGGACACCAAACCATTTTTTATTTTTTATGTCGATGTAAAGACCTTTCAGCCCCGGTGCTTCCTTTATTATATGTTTTTTTAATGAAGAAGTTGTAAAAAAGATTCGCATGATTTGAAGATTGTTTTATGTATATATTATTCTTCAAAAACGATGTTGTGGTATGGTGGATTTTTTATAGCTTTGCTGATATACGTTCAAAGAAATTTGAGTTAGTATTCTACTAAAAAAAGGGACAGTTTCGGCTGCCCCTTTTTGATTCTATTGTTCCCACTTTTCGGGAAATTGTTCCCACCGCTATTTTATAAAAAGTTAATAATCTGACATTTAGAAACTTACAAGGATAAGATTTCTGCTTTATCGTCAGACATATATTGATTATTAGATTTTTAGACTTCTTAGATTATTAGATATCCTAGGTTTTTATAACTCTTGAAAACTCAAAATTCATAATTATTTTAAACTCTTCCTTTTAAAGAACTGAAAACCCAAGCAATGGCAAAAAAACCGATCCCAACGGCGCCAAATCCCCAGCCTGCAACATCATTATATTTGAAAGCGCCTAGGCCAATCAACAGCATTCCCATCAATATCATTATAAAAGTGGCCCATCCTAAAATGGTATTCTTATTCATCCCCATAGTTTTTTGTTTTATTCTTTTTGTAGCAAGCGCAAATATCGTGATTTAAATTGTTTTTTGAAAGACAAACGCTTTACAAAATTTACTCAGCTAGAGGAAACAATTTCCGAAATGCTTCGCTGATACTTTTATGCAAAATAGAAGCATGGTTTTCATTTTCCATTGGATTATAAACCACGTTTAGGTTTTTCTTTTTCTTCAATATTTCTGCAATTTCATTAGCATCTTTCACCATTGTTTTATGTTCTTCCATCCCCACAGAAATATAAACGTATTGGTTCATTTCATTTTGTTTGTCTAGCAAAGATTTAGATTGTTTAATCAAACTTTCATCATCCCACCAAAGACTCGGGCTTACAATTAAATAATGTGTAAAAAGTGAAGGTTTTTTCAAAAGAATTTCAGTAGCCAAAAGTCCGCCGAGTGACTGCCCGATGATGTATTTTGTTTCGGTAGTTTTAAAGGTTCTAGCCACAAAAGGCTGTAATTCTCTCTCTATAAATTCAATAAATTTCTCCGAATGTCCTGTCGTTGGATATTCTTTTTGCAAATCTTTTAAGTCGGTGTGGAAAGTAAAATCTCGCTTTCTATCAACATTTGCAATTCCTACAACCAAGAAATCAGGCATATTAAATTGCATTTTGTAAAACTGAACCAATCCCACGATATGCAGAAAATCTTCATTCGCCGAACCGTCAAGAAGATAAATAACAGGATAGCTTTTTGTCTTGTCAAAACCTTCCGGAAGATAAATATTTAACGTGCGGTTTTCATTGAGGATTTCAGACTCAAAAGTTCTGGTTTCCCCAATTACAAACGGTTTGACGCTATCTTGAGAATTCATTTTAAACAAACTCAAAAGCAATAAACAGGAAGTAATTATTTTAGTTTTCATAATTTGTTATTTTATCGGAATCCAAATTTCTTCCTCGCTTTCGTCACTGTCGTTTTTATATTTTGTTCCTAAAATTTCAAAATGCGGTCGATTATCTAATGAAAAACCTGAATTTGGCAACCATTATTG
>Ga0265780_10003064_pt1 | contig 22225 bp, 23 predicted proteins | sample P1T30metagenome_FD_192432 | JGI IMG/M metagenome (GOLD analysis project Ga0265780, IMG submission 192432) | Plant litter microbial communities from East Loma Ridge, Irvine, California - P1 T30 | ecosystem: Environmental > Terrestrial > Plant litter > Unclassified | place: USA: California...
GTTGGCTCGTACACCACATTGGGGTCTACTATGGCTTGAAGACCTGGAGTGTCACTGTTGGCAATCCAGCCAGGCGCGAAGCCTATGTTGGCCTAAAGGGTGCGAAGCTCCAGGCTGGCAACACTGGTAGCCAGATCTGTGGCACCTTGCCTCGACCGCTCTATGGCTTGGTATAGCTTGTTCACGGCCTCTTGAGCTCCTTCAGGATCTGTCACACACTCCATATCTATTCACTTGGTCTGCTCTACTCATGTACACGGCGTGTACGTGAATCTGTATGTCGGACGCTCACCTTTATATGATTTTGGTCGTCGCTCCGATTCGCATCTGCATCTACATCTGCATAGATGGATGGGTCGTAACTCTTTCAATTACACATCATGTTCTTCTAGGAAGCTTGACTGAACAATCAATCGTGTTGCTGATGCTATGCTCGGGTGGAAGTAAGGCTGACACAAGGCTCGGCTTTGCGCTGTGCATGCACACATGAGTCGCGATCATCAGGATTATGCTACGTGCCCTGGCTGTCATTGACTTCTAGGATCACACATGTTGTCAGTGGCGTTTATGCGTTACTTGGCATAAGATGATCGTCTGCAGGAACGATCTTTCCGATGTAATTCGTTCGTCATTGCATCGAAACTCTTTGCCGCGTACCCCCGTACCTGGAGAACGTCCCGCTTTTCCAGGTGGTACTGCACTCCAAAAGACAAGGGTTTCCCTATCGGGATGGGATTGACCATGCTTTCACATGATAGTCGTGAGGGGTGGTCTTGGCGTTGGAGCGAACGGATATAGCCCTTGATCGCGCCAAACTTCGAACGATCAACCTTACAATATCACCGACATGGCGTCTGAGATGCAAGCGCCCGAGGTGTACGCCCCCAAGATCTCCGAGTAAGCATTATATTTATACAGCAACGATTTACAGAAAAGCTTACTCTTGTCGTAGGTATCTGAATGATGAAAACCTGCCTCCCATTTTCAAGGAAGCGGTTTCGCTTTACAACACTCAACTTCATCGCTTATACTGGAAGCATCCATGGTGGTTCTTGTACCGCAGTGACGTTGACCCGATGTACATGCAGCTGCTTCCCACGTTCTCGCAATCACTAATCCTGCCACTAGGCTATTACACCGCGAACGCGGTCCCATGTTCTTGACCTACACAGCAATGAACTACGCGCTGATAAACGCTCTCTGCCTCGCGAAGTTCGGGACCTGATTTGGGTCCAGATCTGGGACGAACGTACCATTGACGACAGCCTCACCTTTATGCGCAATACCATTACCAGCCCGTGCCGTTACTGCCTCAAACCTGAGGACCTGAACTGTCCTTATCATCTATGTCTTCCATTCTTTGTGCGCCGGGACCTGGTTGGACCAGAGATGGCGACAGAACTAGTGGAGTCATGGTACAACATTGCAGCGACCAAGTACGACGAGCTGCTCTATGCGTTTACCGCCAAGGGTGTACGGGAAATCATTTGCAAGGACGTCTTCAACATTGGACGCGAACCAGCCCAATTCCATAAGAAAGCTGAAAATCAGCATGTTTGTGGACAGTTTCGTTCCACCACAGGTGCTATTGGAACCGGGAGAAGAGGGTTGGGACGATATCAGGAGTGCAGACCATCGCCGAGAACTCATCACCGAGCCTCTTTTCAAGATACAAAACAAATCGGGATTCCGGTTCATCATTGAAGTCCGCCAGAAGTACATTAGGCTTAACCTCTGGAGAGAGGTTTTTGACGCGTTGAGAGAGCCGGTGAGGGTGATGAAGGACGAAGGGGCGATCGTGAAAGCCACCTTTGATTACAAAGGGAGGGATGATTATGAGAAGGAAATCACAGTAACGTACGATATCGTGAATGCTATGGTGCAACCCGAGGAGGAATGGAAAGCGAACGCAGTAGCGTTCTTTAATGCGGTTTGTTTTTCTACGCTCTCGCACTTTGCATCCAGCTGACCACACGCGTCAGCAACCCGAGATTCCCGACATACACCGTCTGTATCGGGACGAGAATCGCCCAGATTTTTGATCCAAAGAGCGATGCGTATCACTGAAGAAGAGATCGCCGACCGCGAAGAATCCGACCATGATTATATGATGCACTTTGACGCATACAACGCACCTCCGCCCCATGATCATGTGCGTGAGTACATGGAAACTGGAACTTTGAAGCATGAGACAGGAATTTGTCGGTGCCCCGATTGTGATTCGAGCCTCGGCGATCTCGTGCGGCGGCGAACAAGAATGCATTACCCGAGTGACGAGGATGACGAGGACGGTGAAGACGACAATGACGAGGAGGGCGATGAAGAAAGTGATGACAATGGAAGCTACGAGGATACTAGGAGCGACGATGAGACGGAGTATGCTCAGGGCGGACAGCAGTTAGGTGCTTCTCATCAAATGTAAGCTTGTTGGAGGCATATGTCAGGATACGGCCCCAAAGTAGTTCTACAGTAACAATGAGACTAAAACCAGCCCTACTTTGCTTCTGGGTTTCCTGTGGCCTAGGGAAACGAACGTTTCCTTTTCTCTAAAATAGATTAAATCAAAGTGCTAGGCACCAAACCAAGCCCCGCTATCGCGCTCTCTTTCCGCGGCTCTACATCTCAATCTGAATCATACGACTCATCCGAACTACAATACGGGCTTTCCTCGTCGGGGCCAGTATTAGACCCATCATCTGAGCCAGTGTCAGATCCGTCCTCTGAATCCGTCTCTGGATCGTTGCCGAAGCAGTTGTTCATTCTGTTGGTTGTATCTTCGTGATGTTGAGGGTCGTAATCCGGATTGTCTTCCACCAGATAGTCCCTGTGTCTGACCTGGAGGCACTGTTGTCGCGGTTTGAAAAAAAACTTTCTATCAAATATTCCTTCCATTCCGCATCGGGATCCCGGATATGTGGGCTGAGGTCATACTTTATACTCGAAGTCCTGTCTGGTTGGTAGAACCATTGAACGCGTATGTTCCGACTGTGTTCCTTGAAAGCTGTCAATACGGGTCGCAATAGTTCAAAAATGGGGGTCCAGAGGTTGAGTCGGATGTTTCTCTGGGGCAGTCGGATGTAAAGGTGGAAGTCGCGTTTATGAACGATGCGAAGTAATTGGTCAACCATGGCCTGCGCTTCGGCCGGGCTAGCAACAAGGTCCTTAACGGGGACCTCAACAATCAGTCCTCTCAGTACCGCTGTAGGCTTGAGACCAACTTTGAAAGCATCTGCAGTGAGTAGCCGGATTGCCTCAGAAAGCGTCGTTGCGAAGAGGTGGCGGTAATTCGATCCTCCAGGTACCATCTTGTACCACATCTCCAGCGCCTCGCGCGCGGTCTCAATTCCAATGTAGGACTGTTTGATGAAGTGTGGAGCTGCTTTGTGTCCCATACATTCCTCCAAAGTTCCGAATTTACAATAGCAGTCTTCCTTTACAAGGTCGCACAGGTGGCTCCAGGACTTGTGCACAGGAGCGGTTGCGCCGCCATTCGCGCTCCAGAGCTCTTCATAGATCATTTCGCGTATCTCACGTGGCAAGAGACGTTGCATCTCATCGCAAAAGGCCATATTCCAAGCTCGACTGTGAGATCTTACAGTGGCTCGCGACGTCCTTGGAAGAATGCGTTAGTGTGTTGTATGTTTGAGAGCGAAAACAATGCATTCTTCCACATACTTCGCGTATAGAGCACGCTTCTCGACCAGAAGCCGCATTCTTTCCTTTTTCAATTCTTGAAGCTTGTTGTTGATGGAACTTGTCTGTTGCATAGCCCTATTTGTAGATCAATCCATGTACTCGCAAAGGTGAAGGTAGAGCGTACTCTTGTAATTGTTGGTACGTTCGCCATGCATCTTCCTTCTGGCGATTCTGCTTGCACCTGCATGCACTCATCTTGTTCATCTGAAGTAGTGACCACGACAACGTGTGAATAGTATCTAGGAACTGGGGATGTGTTTGACCAGACCGAGAAAGATCAGAATGTGGGAGAGCAAGGTTCGTTCGGGAATCTCAGCTAGCCATGCGGACGCGGCTCCGGGATGAGGGTAAACAGATCACCACTAGGGCATTGTGTTAGCGCGTACGCCCTACACCGAATCACATATGCAGCGACAGACGCCTGCATATACACCACATGAAGTGCTCGATGATTTGGAGGATCATTAACAATACGTTGATTCATGACTGCAAAAGCGCTGACTGTTCGTGCAATAACTACGAAATATCCATGTCGACGGCGGGAAGTAAACCTTATCCTACTTCATCGCCGCTAGTCAAACTTGGCAAAAGCAAGTTCATACGCCAGAGCAAGCGTCATACGCGCGTGCTGAAGCATATGGTCGAAGCTCAGATACTCAATCTTATCTTCGGTTGTGTGTATCTTGTTGTCGCTATACTTGAAGTCGGACTCAATGACGAAGGCTGACGGGTAGCCGGCTTTGGACGCGCTGGCGTGATCTGAGCAGGCGTAACCGCACTTGGTCAGAACATACGGAATGCCACAGTAGACAGTGATGATCTTTTTGATGAACTCGGTGAGACCGGGGTCAACGAAGTCAGTAATGACACCAACAGACTCAGGCTCGCCCGCGTCCAGCGTCTTCTGGACGTAGCCGGTCATGTCCTGCTGAAGCATAGCCTTGACCTTGCGAGCCTCCTTCTCGTAGGACTGGAAGATGGCCTGCGATCCCAAGAGGCCTCCTTCCTCAGCAGAGTACCAGTGGAACTCAATTGTGTTGTCTGCCTCGCCCTTGAGGATCTCTTCCGACTTGAGGAGTACGCGCAGGGCTTCGAGGATAGTTACGGTACCGCTGCCGTCGTCGTCGGCGCCTGGGGCGGCCAGGAGAGCTGGGAAGAAGAGGTTGATGCTGTCCTGGTGAGCGCCGATGACAATTGTCTTGTCGCTCTTGCCAGGAATGGTGGCGATGATGGAGGACTGGCCCCATGGATGAGGGAACGCCTTCACGGAGGCTTTGGCAGCGCCTGCATCCGCGAGAGTCTTGTTGACCTGGCCAAGAAGCCATGCCGAGCTCTCGACTCCGTATTTGGACTTATAGTATCGCGTGTGGAACGAGGTGAAGGTCTCGAGATGCTCGCGCATGTTGTTCTTCTCCAGCTTCTTGAGCAGAGGAACGATGGTCTCGTTGTGTACAGGCTTTTCGGGGAACTTGACGCTCTTGGCTTTGAACCGGCGGTCGAGCGTGCCGAGCTCTTCATTGTGCGTGATGTCGAAGAAGTTGATGTTTTGCTGCATCGTGTCAGCGGTAGGCTCCACGTTATCTGCTGTCGGTGCTGGGATGTCATACCTTACGCAGCTCCCACTTCTCATCTTCGGTAACCCATCTTGTCTCGCCCGGAGACAGCTCGATAAGATACTCGTCTGGCTCGATGATAGTAAGCTGCGGCTCCTGCAGGACCGCCTGGGGGTCCTTGGGATGCGAAATTGCAGCTGCAAGGGCTGCAGTGTACAGAGGTAGTAAGATTGTCGCTGACTTCATGGTTCCTGGGGTGTAAATGCTAGCAAGAACTGTGATAACGTCTATGGCAGCTGGCACGGTGGCTGGGTTGACGCGGTGATGCCGAGATAGCGGCGAAGCTGTCCCGGTTCGGTCAAGCGCGTAGATCATCCGTCACGAGGTCACGCTTTCCTCTTAGTCGCTGCCCAGGTACACACGTCAACCATTGAGATTCCATTATCTAGAGTACCAGACCTTCGTCTATTGCGCATTCAGTTACATTCTTCGAAGTAAGGATTGCGCACCTTCTAAACGCGCTTTGAGGCCGATCAAGCCCTGGCAATGAACATATGCAACGACAGTACCTTCAACATCCCTCAGCAGTTACGAGCCTCAGACCCCGGCTTTGTATGTCTCTTCGGCGGCGTGCACAAGCCTGACTCGGTGGCTTCCTCTGATGTGGACGAGCTCTCTCTCACACTTCTCTTAGGTGCCAGAAGCGTGTCTGCGTAAGAGCTTTTGCGCTTCCTTAGCTCAGGTGTTGCAGACTGTCTCTTATGCTCGCCATGACCGATCTTCTCACTCGAATTATTTTCTTGTACCACCTGATGGACGACTTTACGAAAGGTCTTCATTGCATCATGTCGCCTTCCAGGTTCGGCGCGTAAAGCCTTCGCTGCATCGTCTCGTCGTTCAAGCTCCACGTACTCCATTCGCCGCACAGGCACACCCGCCTCCTTGAAGACTGCCGGCAACTGTGCAGCAAGCTTCTCGACCTGAGAGTTGCCAAGCGCCTCTTCTTTGAGCGAGAAGCGCAATACGAGTGAGGCTTGCTCCGGTTCTTCGTTGCGAAAAGACTCGTCCCGTTCCGGATTTGGATCGAGTCGTCCAAGCGCCACATTGCGCTTGTATCGTTGCAAGCGATCCCACATCAGTGCGGCCTGCGTCGTCCTTTTGGTGTTGATTCTGTCCCAAAGTTTGATCACTGGGAACGTTCCACCCTTTGCTTCGACTAAGAGTTCGCGAAGAGACTCGCACAACGCATGGGTAAAAGACTCTTGTCCTGGTCCGCGTGTATACCCATCTGCTGAAGAAGCCGCTAACAATTGATAGACTCGAAGCTCTTCGTTTCTACCTTTGTGGGTAACAGCAGCAGTACTCGCGGAGCAGCAATCCAAGATAGCCAGTGTATCAGCTGCTGCATACAACTTCAGAGGGATTTCTGCTTCATCCCAGAATGCTGTAGGGGCATAAGCATGACTGTTGCTCTCATCCCAATTTCGTGTTCTGCTACGTGTTAGTGACAGGATGCTGGATCTTTCCAATCTACTTACGCAGATAATTGCAATCGACTGCAGCCTTTGTCATCCTCGATCCGGACACCATGACCCGTGTAGTACACAATCAGTAGATTATCTCCGCCGTCGTGCTCACGAACATGAGTCAATATATGGTGGTTAAGGTCGACTTGCGGATTCCGGCTGTTCTGAATTCTTCTCACGGTACATCCGAACCCAAAGCCAGTTGCGAAAATAGTCTCAAGCATTTCAATCTGCCGCTCTAATTAGGTAATCATTTCCAAATGATTCGCAGACTCACCTCTTGCTCGTGGCCTTTGAACTCATCGACACTTTCATCCCAACGTATTATCAGCACTTCGACCTTGCGATAACCATTGGGTATTTGAAGTACACCATTCGACACATTCTGGAACAATGTGCGCCTCTCAGCCTCGCGGTTCAGCTCTCTCTTGGCTTCTTCATCACGCGGGTCAAGAAAGGTGAGATCGTCACCAGTGACTGGTACCACGATCGAGTTCTGCCGGGACGAATTGATTGGCTTAGGGCTCTGACAAGGTTCGGTGGTCTTGGTATGCGCAGGTCGTGCAGTTGACTGACGTTGTGCTGCCATATCTCAAGTGATACACCAGACTACTGATTGTAGGGCTACCCATCAGGAGGCCCCCTTCTTATGTTGTCCTATCGTTGCGTTCGTCGCTGTGATGCCATCTGAAGGACCTCCAGCGGCGGTGCAAACACGAACTGGAACAACTAGGGACAGCTTACGTTGGCGTTTCCCGGCCCCAACATCGCATGTTTGCCTGAGAACTGCTTATCATATTGCCTGCTCGTCCATTGGTTGTCCCAGAGCTGAGCGGGTGCTCCCTTGCGCCACAATATATGTCTTCCAACCACAACGCACCGACCCCACCAAACTGTCATGCGCACGATCGTTCAGCTGAACAACATGTGATATGAGGCTTAAAGATGTCATATGGGGAACGGTAAGCTCGCTCAAATAGAGTTTGTCATTGCACAGCCTTCCTCACTTTATGCCTTGAGGTCAAGCCTAAGGCTAAATAGAGGCCGGCTGCGCCCAGATTGTAGCTACTCAGCCTGACTTTTTATATCCCAGACGCAGCGCTTGCGTATAGTCATCGAGCCTTAGGAAATTGACCGGTCATGACAGATCAGGTAAAGCCCATGGTTGTCACCACTAGAGCGCTTCACACTGACCGGTGGTCTCTACCTGTGCTTAGGATGACATTCCCGAGAACGAGCAGACGAAGTCTTCGGCTGTCATCGATATGGACGCCAAAATGGTGCGCAGAGCTCGTTCAATTTGGAGTGAGCGCTACTGACATACTGCACCAGCGTCAGGCAGCCTTCAAGGTAGGCGATGAAGTTACCATGAAGGTTAGTAAGCGTGTGATGATCGATGGAGAAGAGAAGACGCGTGTCTCAATCGATGCATTTACCATTGCTGGACGTCATTGTCACCTCAGTCATTGGCAGTACAAGTTGGAGGACGGAAAAGGCCTTCCGTATGACAGTGGGAACTGGGTTCCAGAGGGCAAGCTCGATGCGATATGAAGTATGATTTGCTACATCCCATTACGCCTAGAAGTGCCTAGGGTATGCCACCGTAATTAAGTGCCGCGCATGGCTGCCTTAGCCCCGAGCCGTGTGCCCTCTATATTGTTACACTACGTAGCAAACACACCTACTAAAGCGCAAAGCTGCCGTACTTTATATGCCATGACTTCCTTTCAATCAAGCTCTGCTGATGACCTGCGTTATCGACATATAGGAACATTGACAAGCGAAGATGAGTTCGCAAGGTAGTGGCGATTTGGAAAAGTCGAGCTTTTGCAGCGACTCGGAATCCTCAGGGCACATATCAATACCAATTGAAGACTTCGCCGCGGGGGGTTCTCGTGGTAAGGAACCTACAGAGATCAGGCCGATGGCTGCGCTGACTTCAAAAGGGTTCGAACTTTCACCAGCGGAGGTGGAGAAAGAGATACGCAGCACCAAAACTATACCTCGTACGCTTTCACGCATGTTGACTAGGGAATCTTATAATCTTACTGATCATGTCGAAGTGAAAACGTACTCGCATGGGTATCCTCTGCAGGCGGCATTCCAATCGAGCGAATCTAGTTGGTCGATATATCGTGGCTTCAATTACCTGCATGCCCGTGTGATACTTCAACTCCAAGATGAACTTCGGTGTTTAGAGAAGAAATTGACAGATCTCGATGAGATTGACTTGGAGAATGGAGATGGAGCTCGTCTGATGTCTCGAAAAGACGACCTTCAGCAAGCCAGGAGGGAGGAGACGCAAAGTGTACGGGAGGGTCTCATAAGCACTATACAGCACAAGCTCCTGACATATGGTATGTAACCTCTCCACTGACTACTCTGCATTGATGTGGCGATCTGACTTTCTCCCAGACGATATACTCGCCAAAGCCCGTGATCTCAACGCTTTCCAACGGCCATCAAACCGGGACTACCATAGCTTTCGGACTTGGTTCTGGAACGTCAAGCCGCTGAACTATGAGCCTGAAGAAGATTTCATCAAGCGTCGTGAGGACCTGGTCTCGCTGCGTCATGGCCGCGAGTGGTCCGGGTTCGACGGACTGGTTGAGACGTGCATACGTAAGATGTATGGTCCTCTCACTCAGGTAATATCCGCTCTTTACGATACCTTTGCTCATCGTGACTAACCTGTCATCAAGAAACTGTTCGCGACCAAGGAGCTCCGCGAGAAGACAGATGATAAATGTCTATACTACTATTCGCAGTCTCGGATTGAGAAGCTCGTCGGATTGATCATCACACTCATCATCTTCATCCTCCTGGTACTCCCGGTTGTCGCCATGTACAAGCTGACGTCGGTGGGTGATCGTAACTCCACCTTCGATGCCGTTGGGATTCTGGTTGTATTCACATTGCTGTTTTCAGCCGCCATGAGCTTGCTCACAAAAGCGAAGCGCCACGAGCTTTTTGCGGCCAGTGCCGCATACTGCGCCGTCCTGGTCGTTTTTATCAGCAATTTCAGCAATGACGGAAGTCATCAAAATGGATGAGCCCGTTTAGACACTCGGAAGGTGAGCAGCTGAATTCCTGCCATCTCTTTGATCGTATATTTTTTAGGCTGTGCCTGCTGAATGTTTGTGTTCAATTCCTGGCCTTGTGCCTTCTACGCGCGCGCGATGTAGATTGTCGTCTACATAGGGTATGGTCATTCGGGAACTCTTTCCAACATGAGATGTTTCAATCGCAGGCAGTAATGTAGGAAACGAGTCAATCACCCTCAGTGTATTCTTAATACAGTCCGTTTTCAATACTGGTTTGTCAGTGGATAGACGATTCAATGCGCTGCTCAAATGGAGTGCTATGGACAGTGCTAACTCCGGGATCGCGGATTGCCAGCTGTCCAACATCCATGTCGGCGGCAACGTCATCACCTCACCGTGCGATCGACTTATCACATCTACTAGTGACGTTTTGCGTATCGATATTTTTCTCAATGCAGGTATCAAGCTCACGCGTGGAGTGATTGAGCGCGATGCGGGGGGGCTTTAACTCCGGGCGACGCCTTCCTAACTCCGGGCGAGGAAGCCCATGAGGTTCTTCGGCTGCCTACGTATAAAGAGGGGACAAAGCTGACAACAACGAAACAACGGTGACACTTTTCGCAAGAATACATATACTTGTGTCGATACTCGAGCCAGCATCACAACATCGGAACCAAAATGGCCGACTCTTCGATCGTCTTCATCACGGGCGGCAACACTGGCATTGGTTACGAGACCGTAAAGGCTCTTTATGCTTCGCCACAACCACACACCATCCTGATGGGTAGCCGCTCTCTCGAAAAAGCCGACGATGCCATCTCCAAGCTTAAAGGTGAAGTCTCAGAGTCCAAATCAGATATCGTCCCCGTTCAGATCGACATTGAGGACGATGCGTCCATCGAAAACGCCTTCAAGAACATAGAGAGCAAATATGGTCATCTTGACTCGCTGGTCAACAATGCCGGTATATATTTCCTTTATTCTCTGCAGTACAGTAGACTGATGTGTGGTAGGCGGATCTTTTGATGCCGTTATGCGCAAGGACCCTAGCCCCAAAGGCATCCGCGTAGCTTGGGACAGAAGCTACTCCCTTAACGTCACTTCCACCCAAGTAGTGACCCATATTTTCGCACCCCTGTTGATAGCATCCAAGCACCCTAGGCTTCTCTTCGTGACTTCTGGCCTGTCTTCCCTCGAAACCTCTTCCAGTAGCTTCAATTCCAAGCTCATGAACGCACCGCCACCAAAGGGCTGGCCCAAGCCACCATCCATGGCCCAAACAGCTTATCGCTCCAGCAAGGCTGGGATGAACATGATGATGCTAGACTGGACACAAAGCCTTAGCGTCGATGGTGTCAAGGTCTTTGGCATCAGCCCCGGATTTCTGGCTACGGGATTGGGAGGCATGGGGCCGGAAATGTTGAAGAAATGGGGTGCGGGCGACCCCAGTATTGGGGGCGTCTTTATCAAGGATGTTGTCGAAGGGAAGAGGGACGAGGATAGCGGGAAGGTTATCAACAAGGATGGCGTGCAGCCTTGGTAGATGCGTTACTTATGGCATGATAGGCAAGCGCTCGTTGTACAACATTCGCGGTATCTTCAATTCTTGCTTTTGGTTTCTATTTGGCCGATTGGTAGCAATCGAAGGAGGCTGAGCCCATCACACCATTACTGTTATCGTGCAAACACCCCTCTAACAGCTGAGCAATGCCAAGCTGCCTTTCGTGCACACGCAGCTATTTGGTTGGTCTATCTATTGCGGCACAGCTAAAAATGCTGTGCATAATGCTGCATTTCATAGGAAGGCTGATCTATCTCTTCAGTATGCTGCGGCTTTCGAGGCAGTTGAAACCCTAGGAGCTGGGACTTACTGTACATCTGCGGGTTTGAAACTTCCAAGAGATATCACTACGTAAAAGCACAGGAAATATGGACTGTCTTGCGCGTAAAATAGATGTCTATATCTTGATGTGAGCATACCAGCAGTTCTCTCGCCACTCAGCCTTGTGCCTTCACTCTCCTATCTCTCAGCCTTCCCCGCCCCCGCCACTGAGAAACATGCACCCATGATATCCGCTATGGCGCACTAATTGACACGGCTCGTTATGTCATCGCAACATACTGCGCCTCGCTGCATCTTGTTCTTATCTCTCTAGTGGTTCGCTCTCCTGCTTGTTTGCGTCGTTGGGACGGCGATTGTCTTCGTACGCAACTTCTATACCTATAAGAGGCTGCATAGTTCGCCAAAGACGAATAGATCAGGCTATATCAGTTTTGCAAGAAGTCCCGGATGCCTATCTTTGCTCTGACTATACTCAATACTCTATTGTCCGCTTCGATAGCCAGGCACCTAAATCCCACCAGCCTCCCGAGGTCCTTTCACCCACCAAAGAACTCCTCACTGCAGTCAACAACCTATTCGCTCCTGTCTTCTAAGACTACCATCTATACATACAGCGGCATTACCAACTGAATAGTCACCACCTTAGAGTTTTACTCAGGTACAATGGCATCAGAATACGAGTCAGTTTACCTTGGCGTCTGGACAAATTGGTCCCATGGCTCGATCACCGGCCTCACACTCACAACTACCCTTCAGAACGGTGGTCTGCTCATCGCTTTTCTCGCACTGTTCACTACGTTTACGGGAACCTGTTTCTGGACCATCGTCTCATTCGCCATCCATCAAAACATGAGCCGGAAAACACCCCAAAGTGCGTTATACCACCAAAAGCAAGCGATACTTCGCAACTCTGAGACCAGTACGGCGGCGCTATGGAGACTATCAAGAATGTCTTGGGCCTGGCGCAAGGTGGTGATTCCGCTAGCTTTGTTCAAATCGGTGTCATTACCACTAGTACTCAGTCTAGCGACCTTTTGCGCCTTCAACACAGCTGGAGTGTTCTCCTCGCGAGTAGCCACTACGAGAGGTGGTGAGGTACTTCTCGTTGGTAATAGGTGCGCTACAATGAACGCTTCCCTTTTAACGGAGCAAAACTTCCGGCTAGCTCAGTCGTATCTTGCCAGTAGGACCAGAGCAAGCGCCAACTACGAGTCGGTTTGCTACAGAAAATCTGGATCAGCAGATAGCTGTCGCAACTTCATCCGAGACACCCTTCCTGTGACGGTCACAAGGAGCATTCCCTGCCCTTTCCCAGGCAAGGACCGGATATGTTATGCTCCGACAGCAGCCCTCCGACTAGATTCCGGGTTCCTAAATAGTCATCATGACTTTGGCATCAATGCGCCACCTTCATCAAGATTCCTCTATCGAACGGTAACCGAATGTGCCCCGATACGCAGCGAGGGGTACACATACAGCAATTCAACGACACCTCCGTGGAGTGTTTATTTCCTGTACGGAAAATTCAACAAAGGTTTCTGTGGAAATGATGACCTTGCGTGCACTCTTCGGTTTGATGATACGAGCGTTGACGGAGGAGCACTTCGCAGCGAGTACTCTATTTCGTAAGTAACTTTCGTCGATCAAATACTGCCATAACTAAAAGTGTGTAATAGTTCGGTCACACGCTACAGCGCTATCGACAACGATCAAGTTCCGTCAGACGATTTTTGGCAACCGATTGAGGAACTTCTAGTTCCTGACGCAGACATCGGTGCGTACTTCATTCAAATGAAGGATATTAGGTACCTCAAACCCGTCACCGATTTATGGTTTGAAGCCCTGGATACGACGTTCAGCTCGGAGGCGGAGTATGGAAACCAGACTTCTTACTATGCCGCGCGGCCGATTAGGGCACTAGCATGTATTCAGCAATACCAGTTCTGCAATCCATCCTTGGAGGAAGACAAAAGCTGTACGCTGCTGAACGGAATATTCGAAGCCACAAGGATAGCCTCTTCAACACTTTTTCCACAACCGAAAGATTCCGAGAGATTCCTTTGGTCTCTAGGCGCCATCAGGGACATGGCCGGTGGCTTTAATGAGTTCATTACCTGGCTGAAAAGTGGATCTCTTCTCGCGAGTGATTATGTCTCAGATATTGGGCAGGATGGTTTACCAGACAACCAGTGGGAGCTAGAGCTTGAACATTGGTTCAAATTCACGATGGCCGACTTACAACGGGCAGTACTCGACCAAGCGACTGGACCGGTCATTCCAGAGGCTATGCCATTTCATTCAGCGCCTACGTCTCCGGCAGCGCGAGCGGTTTGTGGTAGCCAGAAGATCCGAAGTGACTCCTATACTTCGTTCAACGTGCTCGGCCTTGTGCTGATATTTTCTATCGGAGGTATGATCATGCTCATCGCGGCCTGTCTACCATCTGTAACTGCACGTATGCAGCGAAAGAAGCCGTTTGCCAGTATCGAGTGGGTCACAAATGATACACTGCAGCTACAGCGGCTCGCACACGAGGCTGTTGGGGCCGGGCAGTGGCAGGGCGCGTACGATGATTACCCACGAACGCGAAAGGGCGATCTTCTGGCTGTACTTGATATATCCGACAAGGAACATCCTGTCCTCCGAGCTCCTGCAGCGGACGAGATGGTGAAAGACGCAGAGCAAGCCGACGGGTCTCGAAACGAGAAACAGAGTCTAGAGGTGCAAAGTGGCGATCGAAGCATCGAGGATCATAGGGAGGAACATAGTATGACAGATCCAACAGATGAACGCAACGTGGGGTGGCGGAGGGATGACTCAATTCGCGAGTCCTTGCTGAGTGTCGAGATTCCGCGCGTCTCCTTGGAGCTGTCGCATCGCTTCGCCGCTGCAATATGTTAGTGTCCTTGTCATAATTCGATAGATGTAGGAACCATGCAAACCCAGAAATGACGCGCATTGTCAGAGCGCACCACGAAATCTCATGGTGTGAGCATGCTGATAAACGCAGGAGCAAAACGGCGCGCGTAGCAATGATGCCACCAATGCAAGCGCAGAAGATGACGTGACGCGTGCCTCGGCTATAGAACGTTATCGATAAGGCACCTCCAGCCTGGTACCCTTCACCATTACAATGCAGTTCTTTTTAATCAACACACATATCCTCCAATATATAGAACGTTCAGATGCCGACCACGCGAGGCCAAAAGCGCGACGCAGAAATGGAGGCTGCCCTGAAACTTTTCTTCTCAAGCCCGCGCTTTGCTGTCGCCGGCGCGTCTTCCGACCCACACAAATACGGACATAAAAGTACGCTAAGATATCCTCTCCCAGTGCTACTTGGATCTTGTCATCTCTAACACGATATCACAGTATTCGTGTGGTATCTCCAACACTCCCTCCCCGCGACGCCTTTGAACCCGCGGAGTCCGAGTGTCACCATCTTGAACCATGCCCACACAACCGTGCCTTCGCCGACAGCTCTTCAGGACCCACCAGCATCCAGCTACTCCCTGTCAGTGATTACGCCATCTACAGTGACGAAGCAGTTGCTCAAAGAGGCAAAGGAGGCTGGGATTCCTGCTGTATGGCTTCAGCCTGGAAGTTTCGATGCCGAAGTTTTGGAGTACGCGAAAGCTAACTTCAAGGCGGCGATTGGCGGAAATGGTGGTAGAGGAGGGGAAGGGTGGTGCGTACTTGTTGACGGAGAGGAAGGGATGAGGTTAGCCGGAAGAGAAGCGTCGAGACTCTAGTACCGCGAAGGTCGACCGAGTAGTATGTGTTGCTCCCTACTCTGGCTATCGGAGGAGTTTCGATGATGTTTACGAGTGATCGGAATGTACTACAATTCATACTAGGAACATATTATGTGTTTGGATAAGTCAAGTTTGCCATCCCGCGTCTACAATCAGTGCCCTTTAGCCTTTCTTCCACGAGCTCTCCGTCTTAAGCCAAGTCTCAAACCCCTTCATCTCCGGATGCATCCTCTTGCACTCCTCAATATCTGCACCGAACCCCTTCTCGCGAAACCAATCGAACATGTACCCAAGCTCTTTTGACATCCAGCACAGCGCCCCCGCGACAGACTGGTACGTCATCGGAAGCTTTTCACCCGTGCTCTTTCCAAAAGCTTCCTTGAATCGTTCAAACGAAAGTATGTCCCCTGCTAGCGACATACCCTTGTTTTGGTATACCGGAGTATCGTGTTTGAGGAACGCTTGAGCGGCGAAGAACCCAATGTCACTAGTACTGATAAGTTGTAGAGGTTTCTCCTTTGGCAGCTTGATCGCCCAACTCGTTGTAAACACCTTGCCGAAGAAATCTGGAGTCAGATTCTCGTAAAATGCTACGGGTCGTAGTACGGTATATGTCATGTTGCTTTCCTTGGATTCGGAGAAGAGGTGTTGCTCGATATTATGTTTCGTGATGAAGTGGGGGACGGTTGTCGGATCCGAGTCTGATTTTGCACCGCCTCGATCCGCAGAAGAGAAGACAAAGTGCGATACACCGTTCTTGATAGACGCATTTACGAGGTCCTTTCCTTGCTTTTCCTCATTCTTTCCGAGTGCCTGTACGAGGATTCAGTAAAGCTCGACTATCATTGCTGGAAACATGCTCACCTGAACACTAAAGACTCCCCAAATGGGCATCTTGGTGGACTCTCTCGCTGCCTTGAACATCTCGTCGGTTGCATCGAGGTTTCCGGTGACGAGTTTGATCCTCGACGACTTCTTTTCGAGCTTCTTGGAGGATGACGACTGGGCGTCCCGGGTGACTGCTAGGATTTCGTAGGGTGCGTTCGCTTTGAGCAAGGCATCAACGACTGAACCACCTTGTTTACCAGTCGCACCTGTGACGAGGACTGCTCTGAGAGCCATTGAGGGCTAATCGGATATTATCTAGTATGGTCAGGAGCAAGAGAAGAAGGTTGCGACTGTGTTCGATTGAGAGTTGAGTGATTCTTGCATCTCTTATGGACACATCGTTCTGCCATGTCTATTGACATATGCGAAATCCAGCTCTGCTTAGTATTGCTCGTACACATGGTGTTGCGCACCGCGACTGTGCGAGTCGGCGGGTTGTTCGCCCGCTTCTGGCAGCAGCTGAGACGAACGCCGCTGATTGGTGTTCGGCCTTCCGAACAGCGAACGCGAGGCGGCTTACGGGATCGATCTGCCCAACTTCTGTCCGGTCGCAGCTCCGTCGCATCGTTCAAGCAATGGATGCATCAATAATTGAGTGACTGTTCTGTGACTGGCCGCACATCAAGACGCGGAAAAGGGTATATATCTGCTAGCAAAAACGATCTCAAGTTTCCCGACATGGCGTGCATCGCATCACCAAGCCAAAGACATCTACATTTCCTTCGCGACGGCCTCCAGGGACTCCTTGAAGATGTTACAAGCCTGGCTCAACTCCTCCTCGCTGATGGTGAGTGGCGGAATAAACCTCAGCACGTCAAACACCGAAGTGCTGAGGAGAAGCATGTCTCGCTTGACGCATTCCTGCACAATCTTGGGTGCAATTTGTGGCTGGCTCTGAGCATGTTGCGCAGCAGTATTTGACGAGTCGCGTTGCAGTTCTGGGTTTGCAAACTGGACACCGACCATGAGACCCGATCCACGAACATCTTCAATCAAGTTACCGGCCTTTGTGCTAGAAGCTTTGAGATCGCGGAGGAACGAGAAGATCTGCTTAGAGCGTGCGGCCACGTTGTCCAGAATCTTCTCCTCGTGGAATGCTTTGACTGTTGCTGTCGCGGCGGCGCATGCAACCGCGTTACCCGCATATGTACCGCCCATAGATCCTGGTTTTTGGAGGTCCATGAGCTTCTTACTGCTCGCAATACCGGATAGAGGGAACCCGTTCGCAATGCCCTTGGCGAAGATGAGAATGTCTGGCCGTACGCCAGACTCCTGCACAAACCACATGTGTCCCGTGCGGCCCATACCAGACTGGACCTCGTCAGCGATGAAAAGGACGTTGTGCTCATCGCAAATCTGCCTGACGCCGTGTAGGAACTCGGGTGGTGCCGGGACGTAGCCTCCCTCACCAAGAACGGGCTCCAGAATGACAGCTGCGGTATCTGCGGGAGACGTCTGCTGCTGCAGGGTAAGCTTCAACTGAAGCAGTGCCTGGCTCACGAGTTGCTCCTTCGGTGTGTCTGGAGACATGCCGAACTGGCTGTAGTACGGGAATGCGGACGCGAAGACGCCACCCATCAGAGGCCCATGGCCTTCGCCGTAGATAGTTTTTGATCTCGTCATCGATGCTGTCGCGTTTGTACGGCCGTGGTATGAGCCCTGCATGACGATGATGTTCGGCTTCTTTGTCGCGGCACGGGCCAGTTTGACGGCTGCTTCAACGGCCTCTGCACCCGAATTCCAGAAGAAGACAGTATCGAGCGATTCGTGGGGAAGTATCGGAATCAGCTCTTTGAGAAGAGCGATCTGTGCGGAGCTGAAGCCAATGTTGACTTGGGCGTGTGTGATCTTGTTGCATTGTGCCGCTGCGGCAGCGCTGACTTTGGGGTGGCAGTGACCAAGGTTCACAACACCAATGCCGGCCGTCATGTCAAGCAGCTTGACGCCCTTGTCCGTGGTGATGAATGTGCCCTTTCCGTCTTCAAAGACATGCTTGGTGAGGCGGCCAATGCCCTTTGCAATGTGCTGTTCGCCAAATGCTGCTGTATCCATCTCGGAGGACGCTGGTCGTGTAGTAGAGAACGGTCGTCGAGGTGTTGGGGCGTGTCGCGGAAGAGTGGGTACGAGGTTGCGTGGAGCTGACAAGCAGCGTCTGGATACCGTGGCGGCCTTCATTATGTATCGTGGGGATTGTGCTGCTGCTTTCGACTGCCGTGTAGGTCAAAGTGGTGGGGTTCGGGTTGAGGCGGCCTGACGTAGCTAGCACGCTTATCGCCGAAACTAGACGCCCTACACGCGTTCTTATGACCTTCACGATCATTTGCGACGGCCAACAACTCACTCACTTCGCTTCTACTAACTTCTTTAGGTAATACAAGAGACCGTCTGCCAAGACTTCTTACTCAACGACAAATTATCTACACGCCCCACACGCCTGAGATATTGTCTAGTAATCGGCCTGCAGCTGTTGTTTGAGCAGAACTTTCCTGTTGCTAGGATAATACTGATGCCTCTATCGAGCCAGCGGCAAATACACAACCACACATAGCAACTACGCCGAGGTGCACTATCTGGGCGGACTACATAGGTCTACGGTTCCCGTTCGAACGTAGAACGTACGATCAACACAACCCATGAGCTTGGAAGACACCGAGATCTCTCTGGTCTAGCTGGTGGTTCAGATATGAACCTTCTCCGCAGCCGTCACACGTCTATCCTGCACTTTTCCACGCCGGCTCTGATAAGTGTACAAAGTATATCATGAGTCTACCGCGTTCGCTATCACTACCTAAGACTCGCGCTCATTTCACTATGTTCTCATCATAAGCAAACAGTCTCAGACGTTGCTTCCCTCCTTACGATCCCAAGCCATAGGCCCCGGGTCTCGAGGACCTCCAGCAATGACCGAAGTTACTGTGAACTTCGTCTCCTTTATGATATTCTTCTGAGAGTCTCCATCACTATTATCGGCCTCGTCGTTGTCGCCCAAGGTCTGGAACGTGTCCATGGCTATCACGCGGGAGCGCGAGGTGGGCTGCCGATTGTTTATTCCAGATTGGTATGCTTGTCCGCCAGATGCAGCAGGAGTATTGGAGCCGGCGGATACCCTAATGCGCAGGGATAGGAGAGGGCGAAGAGGAGGTAGCGAACCGGCGATGAGGCCAATGCCGACTTCGGTCAAGGACCAGAAGCCGATTTTGCCCGTACTGTACATGAACTCGCCAGGGTCACTGTAGAGTGTGAGGTACTTGAGGCGGACGATGGTAGCACATGAGGCACTGAGTCAGGATCAGTTCTTGATATCATAGCATGAGGGATCGTCAAGGCCTTACAAAGAAGCGAGCGCAAGCATGACAGCAACTGAAGCTTTCACAGCTCCCTTCATCTGGACATTCCAAAGCAGAATAGCCGGCATGATCGAGAGACTAAAGTCTGCAGTGATCTCGATGGCTGAGTAGAATAGACTGACATTCGTATTGAGCTGAAGGTTGCAGGTGCCATTAGATTCACCCCATAGCGTGTTGATCGGATGGCCGGCAAAACGTTAGCGACGATATTTCCTACTTGTAGAACAAGTCAACTCACAGATGTTTGCAATTCCTATGCAGAAGACTAGAGCAGCAACCATGGTAGCACCTATCAGCGCCCATAAAGCCCATGTGAAGAAGCGACGACCAACAGCGATGCGCAGAAGCGCTACTGCAACACTGATTTTGACGAACATGGCGCTGACTGCGTAGAAGTACTCTGCGATGTAAAAGAGCTGAACACAGTGAGTATGGACTCTATAGCATTTCGTCGATAGGGAGTATGTACCTTTGTTCCTTTGGATATTGTCACCGTGGGCAGCTCTCGTGCGAACTGTCCAGAGCCATAGTGGCAACAGACGATGCAAAGAGCAGCTGTCACTGAGAAGAGAATCTGCAATGAACTATCAGTTGGCTTATCACATGCTGGTGGTGCTGGGCACTTACAGTTCCGACGAGCATGAAGTAGTCATCCATGCCCCACGCTTTCCTCCACATCCGTACCCCGACTCTCATGGAGAAGACGATCCAACTCAACACGAGCAATATGATCGCGCAGTACAACAAGGCCACTCCATCTCTGGCCACTTCGACAGTCGTCATGTTCCTTGCGCGATGTAGACAAACGTATCAGAGACCGAGAAATGAAGCAAGCAGATGACGAACATGACACCGGTGGCAGCTCGCCGGATGACATATATTGGACGTTTCATCTCTACCACTGTATCAAAGGAGAACCCCAATTTTCTGTCGACTCATGTCGTGGATCGTGAGCCGTGCAAGCAGGGCCCTCGTGTTACGTCCTAAGGTCGCGGGCGCTAGACGTAAAGGGCTTCGTCTAGATCGGATCTAATGTGTCAACTGTCCGCGGAGGATGCCCTCGGGAATAGCTTAGTGTATAGGACTGCCGCGTGGTCCGAATTGTTTACGTTTTCTCCGACACCTTGCTTTGTGGAAGCGAGCATCAATGGAGCATGGTCCCACTATGGGCTGCGGCGTCGTGAAGAGGAGCCACCCGCATCAAAGAAGCCTTATGCGTACCAGACTTGCTATCTATCTAAATCGTCGAAGTACCCGCGAGGCGTTGGTGACCCCTAGTGACCGGTACATGGGTGGCAGGTGTCGTGATTTTCTTCCCCTGTCGGGCCGTTGCTAGCTTAAGTGGGTCTTACAGTTGGTCCGCCCAGGGACGCGGTTCCAACACTGGCCGGCGCCACGCTCAGACTGCCTGATTAGAAAATGTTCGTCCCAAGACGGCAGCAAAGTTGGGTGGTTACCTGGTTCAGGTGATTACCATCGCGCTTCGTATCTTGACTGATAGATGCGCAGTCGCGCGACTGTGTTTCGATGTTGATTGAGCAGCTTTAAGGTTGCGGTTGGCTTGCCACGAGCGGAATCCTTCCCTGCGGATAAAAAAAACGGGCCCCGTACGAAGTCCCTCCCGAGCTCGCTGTGTTCCTTGTAAATCTCCGGCAGCTCTTCAGATTTCGTTTGAGATGATGTTTCTAGGCCCAGAACACGGGTAGCCTCACAATGCCAGCCCACGACTGTTCCAAATCAGTGCGCTCTTGCATGAGCTCGAGCTGATACGCAGGGGCCCCGATTATGTCTGCATATTATCCTCTTCCTTTCTGTATTTTGCTGAAACTTCCATCTGTTTACTCTCACCATACCTAGCTCCGCCATGACATCGTTCCAAATCCAAGACTCTGACCTGACGGGCTTTCAGGGCAAAGTTGCCGTCATAACAGGTACCTTGATTCGGCCCAATCAACTTTCAGGTTCCAGAACACTGACAATGCCGTAGGTGGGTCGTCTGGTATTGGTCTCGCCACAGCAGAGCTACTGCTCTCTCTAGGCGCACTAGTTGTGACTGGTGATATTCAGGCACCACCGGCGTCTGTGGCTGACTGTCACTTCGTCCAAATCGACGTCAGGCGCTGGAGCGATCTAACGAAACTATTCAAGGCCGCGAAAGAAAAGCACGGTCGTGTTGACTTTGTATTTGCGAATGCTGGAATTGGGCCACGCGCAAATTACTTGGCTCTCGAAGTCGATGAGAACGGTGACCCCAAGGAACCAAATGATGACACCTTGGACATCAATCTGGACAGTGTTGTCAGGACCGTGACACTCGCTACCCATTATCTGAAGGGCCAGGCCGAGGGGGGGTCCATTGTCATCATGGGGTCCAGCACCGGCTTGCATCCCGTCCGAGCAGTTGATTATTGTGAGTAACAGTTCGTCGATCACGTTAGAATCTCCGACTAACAGCACGACTCAGCGACGGCCAAAGCGGGTGTTCTAGGCTTTGGTAGGAGTTTCGCGCTGTTGGTGAAGGCTGCCGGTCTGCCTATTCGCGTCAACACTCTCGCCCCTTCATGGACGGCAAC
>Ga0265780_10003065_pt1 | contig 22225 bp, 31 predicted proteins | sample P1T30metagenome_FD_192432 | JGI IMG/M metagenome (GOLD analysis project Ga0265780, IMG submission 192432) | Plant litter microbial communities from East Loma Ridge, Irvine, California - P1 T30 | ecosystem: Environmental > Terrestrial > Plant litter > Unclassified | place: USA: California...
ATGTAGCCAGCGATTACGAAACGCGGTTTCAAACATTGCCGTGCGAGGTTGAGTTAGCAAACACGGGTGTTTCCGGACTGCGGCAGCGTCGCGATCCGAACGAAACGTGACGGCGAGGAGGGTGCGGACGCGAGGACGACGAAGACCGCATAATTCTTTTCTTCTCTGCATGGGTCGGATATCTGATACCCCTTCAAGCGAGCGATCCCCATTTCCATTTCCATTATTTATTCCAGCGATGCAGCGTTTCAGCGAGCATATAGCGAGCATTTACAACCAGACTGCCTTTGCACATGCATTGGCGTCTGATCAGCGAAGGAGAGGAGCAGATGCACACATCCCTTCTTACATCTCACAGTGATTGTAGTTCTCGAATACATCATAGACGTTACGTTTCTGGAATCCACCTGGTCTCGTGGAAATGTAGAGCACTCGTGTGCACCGTGAGAACCATGTCAGGATGTGCTGAACGTAAATGTTGGCGATTCGAACAGTACGAATACGCAACCTGCGGACTGCTGCTCGAATGTCGACCCTGTTCAGACTTGGATGCTAGCACTTTACAAACTTTGCGTCGAAGACGCGCTGTAATGTCAAGCACTCCCTCATCCGTACAAGCTAAGGGCTATCTATGTCACTTATGTGGCGTTGTGGGTCAAAGTCACAGCCCAGCTCCATCCAGGAAAGGCCAAAAGCTCATTGTATCTTCATGCATCGTGTGTCTTGATATGCTACATGATGCGGAATTCGTGTGGGTATATACTCCCAGTGATGGCACATATGATACATAGCCAGCCTCCTCTCGACCGTCGCGTCCCTTCCTCATGACGCGTCCGTCTTGTCTAGCCCTAGCTCTTTGCCCGCTGTCGTAGAATGTACACTCGAATTCAAAATGCCGCGATGCTGCCAGAACGCCAAAGTGTGGTTTTCCGTCCGCCCCTTAGTCTTACACTATCACCTCGCCGCAATCGATGTGGTTCGGCCGCCACTTGCTGGTATCTGCTTGTCCCTCTGTGCTGCTCGGTACGGTGACTTCGACTGGCTTGTATAGATACCAGCCCTTGAGTGCTGCTGCTGCTGCTCTTGTTCGTGCCTCGTCCAGTGAACTTCCGGCGCCTTCGCCTAGCATGTCTTTTCCGCTGTATACGCCGACAACGAATACGGGATGTCTACTCAGCCGTCCCGTCTCTGAGACCAGCCGTGCAACAGGTGGCTCGAAGCCTTCTCGTGCGCAGAGTCTCGATAGATCGCGTGTGGGCGTGCGGAAGTCGAACAGAGTGCTGACGTCAAGATGTCGGCTGAGGAAGTGGTCGCGGAAAAAGCGCTTGACGAGCGGCGAGCCGAGGTGTACATGCAATGCGCCTATGAGTGCTCTGACGAACGATTGCGCCGCTTCTTCCATTGGCACTGGCATCTTTTGCAGCGCGTGCGGACTCAGCGGCGCCTGCTCGCTGCCGAACTCGTCCGTCTTTGTGATTTTGTGGGTGGTCGTGACGTTCCATTTCCAGGGTACTTGTCGTCTCAACGCCGCTGGTAACTCTTCGCCGCTTTGTATCCGCTTGAATTGTAGTAGTCCTGGCTCCACTTCACCGCCTGGCTCTGCGGCCGCTTCGATGCCCCATTCCTTGGCGACTATGGCTAGTGCTTTCGGGCCGATGTATGCTTCTACTGCGGCGAACACGACTAGCATTGGCAGGCGTGGATATGTGCAGAGAATGTACTCGGTGGTGTAGTAACCGAGCAGGTGCCGTCCGAGTATCGATAGCGAGGCATTATTGAAGTGTGGGTTTGGGTCGGCGGAGGGGTGGACGAGTGTTCGTGCGAGGGTTGGAAGGGGGAAGCGTTTGTGGAGTGATAATCGACTTCGTAGGGCATGCAGCTTTGTCGACGAGTTTGCTTCGTGTGGGTGTGGTGATGGCAGTTGTTCAAGCGGTAATGGACCCTTGAACCGCCTTGTTGTGGGTGGTGATGTCGAAGCTGCGTCTAGGAGCTCAATTTCTGGGTCTTCATCTTCTGGCTTCGCTGCCGTGCTCTGGAAGCGTGCGTGTATCCTGTGGCTATGTGGTGTGAAGTTCCGGTGTACATTTTTCGCCGCGGCATAGGGACATGACGGCCGTCGGGGCAATTGGTTTGCCAGCAATTGCGAGGCGCATCTCGAGACGGCTATTCGCTTCATTAAAGGGAGAGAGGAGAGGGACTGAGGCGGAGACGGTAGGACAGGGCGCAGCAGCAATTGGACGGTGTCGTGTGTGCTTCTGCTGTCTAGTCGCGCCTGCCCGAACTTTTCTGCCAAGCTTGCCTTACATAATCTCCGCAGCGTCGCGACCTCACCACCACCTCCACCGTCGACAACCCCGGCAATCCGCACTACAACTCGCAATCATGGGCGGAGGAGACAAGATTCCGTATGCGCACTCACCCAATGGCTTCAGAGCAGCTGGACTGACCGCAGCAGATACCCAAAGCACGTCTGGTCGCCAGCCGGAGGTTGGTACTCTCAACCCGCCAACTGGAAAGCCAACACGGCCGTCATGGGCCTCGTGATGGGCAGCATCGTCGGCATGGTCTGGATGGTCAGCGCAAACCGAGAATACCGCGACAAGATGCCTGAGCAGGGCCGCTTCTTCCCCAGCCGATAGTACGAGCATCACCCGAATCATAGAGGTGCTGGAGGCTAACGACGCACAGCTGGAGCAAGCAGATCATCGAGCACGAGCGGAAACAGAATCAAGGAGTCATCGAGAAGACATTGGAGGGTTGAGCAAGAGAAGGCACACTGTGACGTGCGATTGCAACAGTACATCTATGGCTGAATATATCCCTTCAACCTCTGCTTGAAATCAGCAAGTCTGTCTTCGGCATTCACACCGTTCCACGTTTCGCCCGTTTCATTCCTCCGAAGCTTCGGCATTCCGACTTGCTCAATGGCAAAGCTGGCCGTTACAGAACCCCATGCTGCTGCTTCCTCTAGATTCTCCACACTTGCCCTTCCACCACCTCTGACTAGCCCCACTGCTAATCCGCCTAGGAAGCCATTACCACCGCCTGTTGGATCAACGACCTTCTCCGCTGATTGATGATACGCAGGCATCCACTTGCGCAATCCGCGGCGCATCACCAGACATCCGTCTTTGCCACACCGGACGACAACGCCACCTTCTCCTTTCGCGCCAATGCCACTTTCAAGCCATTGGTTGCAGAGTGACTCGACCCGACGGTAGTCGACTTGGTCCCCGTCCATGGTGTCTTTACCGAAGAAGCCGCCCAGTTCGCCATTGTTCGGGCTAACGACGTCGACGTACTTGAGTGCTTTCAAGCAATTCTCGTACTCTCCTGGAACGCACAGGTCTGGCACTGGCTCCCAAATGAAGAGTGGGCAGAGACCTGAATTGCCAGGTGAAGCCTCCTCGCGCAGTTGCAGTATGTTCTCCACCAAATCGACACACCGCAATGGTGAGCAAATCAAATGAAACGACTTCGACCACAACAACGGCGTATCGACAAGATCTTCATGAGCAAGCCTCAGCTTCGGCGTCATGTACTTGAACGCTACATCCACACCCATTAGCACCACCCCCTTCTCCAATCACTCTCCTACTCACCTCGATGTTCATGCTCCCCATACCCATTCCAGCCCCTCGTCGTCAACCGGTCCGGCGTCTCCCTAACCACGGCGCCAGTCTCCCATTGCGCAATGAATTCGCGCAGCTCGGGCGGGAAATCTGAGCCGCAGTCCACGATCCAACCTACGGATTTTGAGCGAGGGGAGGGTGAGAAGATGCGTGCGCCGAGGGCGGAGTAGGATCCTGCGCCGCCGACTATGTCTTTGACGGGTGGTTTTGGGAGTGGGAAGTGTATCTCATCTAGAGCTCAATCAGAGATGGATCATTGATATGACAAAGGGGTGTGTGGACTGACCGATGATGAACATGCCCAGTGTGCAGAAATCGATGTCTTCGTTTGAAGTAGTCATGGTGAACTGAAGTCAAGTCCGTACTGGCCAGGAGTAGGTAGTCAATAAGCTGGAGAGACTATCAGCCTAGCATAAGTATTGTGGTTATTGACTTACTTGATCACAGGTACTGAATTAGATGTAAATCGGAAGTCTCCCTCTGACGATTCCAGCTCTCGAAGAACTAACCCTAGTGTTCAAAGAATCCTGAAGGTCGACACTCTAGGAATGAACACCGTCGTACTTCGAGGTGAGACGGACAACTGTATGCAATGAATTGTTTGCACGTTGAGGTAAGGCGCATCCAAAGGCGGTCATTGGGCGTTTCGAGGTTCCACGCTAGCGGCAACGTGGGATTCAGGGCTCGGGCTAGGGACAAGGCAAGCTCCTGGACTCGCAGCTCTTCATCTCTACCGTCAACCTCGAATTATCTTCTTATCTACAGTGCTGAGAAGGTCGCGTATACCTACAGGCTCCTGTTTCGTATTATTGTTGTTTGACAGCGCACGCGGGGTCATCTGCACTTACCCGACCTTGTGCTCCCCTGCACCTTCTCCGCAATGGCCCAAAGTAACATGAACAGCTTTACCACGCTGATCAAGCGGTGAGTAGCCCTAATACCTCTTTCTCACCGAATTCCTCCAGATACTACCAACCTTCCTACCATGGCGCCCGAATCGATCCTCGGCCGCAATGGCCACGTTCAAACAACAGATCATATGCTGACAGGCATGGTGCGCAGGCTGGAAGCTGCCACAAGCCGACTAGAAGACATCGCCAGCTCATCATTCCCCGCCGGCGAGTCTGGCGGGGCCGCTGTAACCACAAATGGAGCGCAAAGTCCAGGGCCCGCTGCGAAACTGTCATCCTCTTCAGCAGCCGCGAGCGCCGTTTCCACATCCAAGCCCGCCGCCCCGAGCCTACCGCCGGCCATCGAAGCGTTTGATACCATGGTCAAGACCGAGCTGCAGACGTGGCTGGAGCTGAGCGGCAGGCTAGGCGAGGTCATCGAGGGACAGTCCAAGGCGGTGCAGCAGGCGTTCGCGGCGCAACGACACTTCATCTTCACCGCCAACAAGGCCAAGAAGCCCGACGACCGCACCATCATGGAGCTCCTGAAAGACCTCCAGGCAAGCATGGAGAAGACGGACGAGTTCCGCCAGCACAACCGCGAGGCCGCCCTCAAGGACCCGCTGGCCATGGTTGCGGACGGCGTAGGCTGCCTGGGGTGGATCACCATCAGCAGCAGCGGCAGCATGAAGCCCCACGAGCACATCAAGGAGCTGTTTGGCGGCGCCCAGATGTACGGCAACAAGGTGCTGAAGGAGTACCGCGACAAGTACGACGTCTCTTGAGCCTCCAGATGGCGTACAGTGCTGACATACATCAGACCAGAAAACAAGACCTTCGTCGAGTGGGTGCGCGCATATTACAAGCTCTTCGAGGCCCAGTCCGAGTACGCGAAGAAGCACCACCCGGGCGGCGTGTCATGGAACCCCAATGGCATCGACGCCAAAGAAGCCGCAAAGCAAACATCAGTCAGCGCCTCCTCGTCCTCCATACCACCACCGCCTCCACCACCAGCAGGCGGCATCCCACCGCCTCCCGGGCCGCCCCCTCCACCAGGCCCACCACCGCCTGGCGCCGCCCAGACCCCAAAGAAATCTCCCGCCGACATGAACGCCGTGTTCGACGACCTCAACAAAGGCTCAGACGTAACCAAAGGCCTTAAGAAAGTCGACCCCACGCAGATGACCCACAAGAACCCGTCCCTGCGCGCCACCGCACCCGTGCCCACACGCAGCGACTCCTCAGGCTCCCTGCGCAGCAAGTCCCCTGCCCCACCGGGTAAAAAGCCCAAGCCAGAAGCGATGCGGACTAAGAAGCCGCCGCGCAAAGAGCTCGACGGCAACCGCTGGATCATCGAGAACTTCGATAGTCCGAACGGGCCCGTGGAGATCGAGGCGGAGCTCAGCCATACCATCTTGATTTCGCGGTGTAAGAACACTACGATCCAGATCCACGGCAAGACCAACGCTATTTCCGTTGATAATTCGAGCCGCGCGAGCTTGATCGTCGACTCACTCGTATCTTCCGTCGACGTGATAAAGTGTCCCAACTTCGCGATACAAGTCCTCGGCAGCTTGCCTACCATCTTACTTGACCAAGTCGATGGCGCGACGCTCTTCCTCGGCAAAGACAGTCTAAACACGGAGATCTTCACGAGTAAATGCTCCAGCATCAACATCAACCTACCCACCGAAGACGACTACGCCGAGAACGCGGTGCCGGAGCAAATCAGGAGTTACATCAAGGACGGCAAGGTGGTTAGTGAGATTGTAGAACACGCCGGATAAGCGAGCTGGAGTTGGGTAGTGTATGTACGAGTAAAGAGTTTAGAGAATTGTATAGAACATTAATTTTTCTCTGTGACCTCGTCATGCTCCTTTTTCTTTTCATACGTCCGCATCCGGCACCGCATTATCATTCGCCCACCTCTTCACCTTTTCGAAATCACGACACACATGCTCGCTCTCGTAATCAGGCCAGTAGCCCTCTTTTCCCTCCCGCGGATGAAACGTGAATACATTCACGTCGCTGAAGCACATGAGGTTCATGCGTAGAATCTCAATACAATGATCTAGAATATACACCGTTAGCATCGCTCCAAAACCATATCACCCCCTTCCATCTCCCACCATCAAGTGACGCAAAATAGTACAACTTACCTAAATGCGCCCTAACCTTCTCCGGCTCATCATTCGTATCGCTCCACCAAAGCTTACTATAATACTCAGGATACGTCGCCATCCTAAGTAAATTCAAACAGTGTAACTGGTGAAATACTTCGACGCCTACGCGGTAGCCTGTCTCGCCGGTTGTGGGATTTGTGGCTTGCAGTGCGGTGGGTGGTTTGGAGAGCGCGGAGAGCGCGGTGGGGGGGATGATTTGGTCGGGGACTTTGGGGGTTGGGGTTAGTTGAGGTGGAATGGGTGGGGATAGGATGGGTATGGCATGGGGGAGAGGGGACGTACGGTATGCAATGTCCATCCAAGCGTTTTCCACGTCGTCTGTTATACCGACGTATTTTGAGGAATTGAGGGGGTTTGGGAGTGTGAATTTTACGCGTGAGTATTCGACTTCGTTTATTGCTGGCGCTACTCTGTGTCAGCCTACGCGTCCGAGCCGTCTAGTTCGGAGGCCTCTCTTGCTTCGTCGAGCCATCTCCACCACTTCGAATGCTGGCATGAGAGACTCACAGTAAATTCCGAATTGGTCCATTAGTTTGGCTGCGTCGTAGCTTGATATGTCTCGTTGGGATATTACGGCGCAGAGGAGGGAGAGCATGGAGAGGGTGAAGATGAAGAGGTTGAGGAGGGTGAGGAAGGTGTAGTTTCGTCGGCGGAGGGATTCTTGGTGGATGGGTGGTGTTGGGAGGAGGGAGGCGGATTCAAAGTCCAAGGGTTCATTGCGGGATGTTGGTGAGTCGTTGTATTTCTCCATTATGGCGCGAGGTCGTAGCGACGATAACGATGATCGTGTAATCCAAGGCACTGAAATGTTGATTTCTAGTAGTGCAGTCACTCGCTATCCAGGTATGTAGACAGAGAAAGGCAACGAAGGCACGAAACTACAGCAGTAATAGAGACCACGCACCTTCCTTCCAGCGCGCACAATAAATCCACCACCAGAAACAAATACTGCACCAAAACAAAACAAATACAGCGCGCCGCGTCGCGCACACCGTGCTTCACACAAGGCAAGCATTCTCCACCCCAAGGGAAGAAAATAGCCATCGCCCGCACCACAAGCCTTGAACAAGCCTTCTGCAACACGCAGAGCGGACCGCGTTTCATCTTCAGAAGGGCCAGTCAAGTGTTCAAGTTTCGAAATGGCGACGCTAAGCCAAGACTCGGGTCTCCGAAACCGACACCACTGTTTCATCCTTGGCAGTGACAATTGCATAAACGGTTTTGACACAAACATGGAACTTGAGTGCTTGGTTTTGCGAAGCGGGATCTTGGTAGTGGTGGTCTGGGCTTGGGTGGCGTGGATAGTTATTGGTGGAGATGGGTGGCGAATGATTGTTTGGGACTCCGCTAACCAGGTGAAGATCGTGAAGGTGTATCACGAGGCTTCTGATTCAGGGTGCCCAATGTAATGATCTGTGTCTTCGATAGGCTAAGCGATGCCGCTGTTCCAGCATGTTGACAAGCCTTGACGGCTTCTAGAAGTGCCCTTGGCGGAGAAGAATGCCATGCTATGCTATGCGCTCTGTGTATGACAGTCCGAATATCGATATCCACACTGACGGAAGGCAGCATGCGTGCCTAGGATGCAAGTTTCTCCATGTGCCGCAGGCAATGCGATGCTGTCTCAGGTGCTCGGGTGTCGATGGAGAACGCAGCGATATCATTCTCGGAGCGCACCGTTCGACTACTATATAGCAGAGTCGTATCTCAGAAGAAAGGGCTATCTTCAAACGTGTTCATTCATTCTCAGTACTTCCACTTCCTGTTTCATCTCTTCGCTCTTCTGCTGGCAGACTATTATCAATCTTTTTTCAGACGAAACTTTAATTTAGTTCATCATGAGGTTCTCTGCTATTACCATCCTGGCACTCGGTGCTTCTACTTCTGCCTATGTTGTGCCGGAACACAAACGGGCCGTAAACAATGCTGTCGAGGCACGTATGCCGGTAAGATATCAGTATCCTCAACATCACGTTCAAGCTGACAATACCCAGAACAGCGGACCGGTTCAAACATCGAACTTAGTGGCCGCTCTCGCAAACCGTAGCCCATTGACGCAGGAGGAAATAGACGACGATGCGCACTGGGCGGATCTTCACCAACGCTCTCCCCACCACAGGGGATTTGGGGGCAAGGCAGCCGGAGGAAAAGCGGCCGGAGGAGCGGGAGCGGGAGCAGGAGCGGGAGCGGGAGCTGGTGGTGCTGGGAGGCTGGCTGCAGCTCTCGGATTGGGCGCCCGCTCGCCATTGACGCAGGAAGAAATTGACGACGACGCCCACTGGGCAGACCTTCACCAACGTTCTCCTCACCACAGGGGATTCGGAGGCAAAGCAGCTGGAGGCAAAGCGGCCGGGGCCGGAGCTGGGGCCGGGGCTGGGGCGGGTGGACGTTTGGCTGCAGCCCTGGGTCTGGGTGCGCGTGATGCGAGCCCTGAACCTCATCACCGTGGCTTTGGAGGAAAGGCGGCCGGTGGTAAAGCGGCAGGAGGCGCTGGAGCTGGAGCTGGAGCTGGAGCGGGAGCTGCAGCTGGTGGAGCTGGGCGTTTGGCGGCCGCCCTGGGCCTTGGTAATTAGATCGACACCTCTGCGACTTGTGGGATATGAAAAGGGGACGAGGAAGAGACACAGAGATGCATGGTTTGCAGTTGTCATACCTGAGCTGTTTCATGCTTGATAGAATGCCATGATTTGAGGGCGGGGCTGTTTGTACATATGCAATTTACGTGGCAATTTGATCTCACCAGTTTCCGTGGCTGCACTGCTGCAGTTGTGAAGATTTCTTTGGGCGCTGTCTCATCAGAATCGAGTCGATATGGGCGAGCCAGTTCGGAGGCATCTATGGTTATTTTGGGTCACCTGTGCCGGCGTTTAGTGTATCCTGACGTAGATGGGTCAGAGGGGGTATAAAAATCGTTATCTCGTACTTTATCAGGCTGGCCGAGACTGCTAGAGAGCGATGTCGTCGTCGATTCAATTCATTATATGTATTGTACATCTAAGCGAGGGACTTGAGTATGTCGAGGCTTGTGGCGCGCGGTGTAGTGGGAGTCTTGTCGTTGAGGCCTGAACAAGTCGCGGTCTGTGCGTGCCGCTAGATCTATAAATCAAGACTAGCGTTGGATGTCGGAGGCAGGCACGCGGTGGGCGATGGCATACTAGAGCTCATTGAGTGGAATGCCATCATTGGAAAGTAAAAGTCGTATCCTACGATCTCACAGATCGAGGTCCGGCATCGCCAAGTCGTCCCCTACTTCCATCATATTCATCAAGTACCTGGATCCCGAGAACCAATCTTGAGTGAAGTTCTGGCCCCCACCCGAGACTCCCATGCCAGGCAGATCAGGTACAGCGCTGGCACCCATGTCCTGCCCTTGTAGATAAGGGTTTAAGCCATCAGAAAGACCGGCGAAGTTCGCTGAGGACCACGCATCGTTAGGCATCAAGCCGAGCGCAGACAGGTATGGATTGAACGAGGACATGGCGTTGATGTCAAGCTGCGTTCCGTCTATGGTCGTGTAGTAGTTCGGGTCGTTTGCTGTGTAAGCCTGCGGTTGCGCTGCAGGATCCTGTTGTTTTGCCTGCAAGTATAATTTGGCGACCTTCAGGAAGAGGTGGCACATCTTGTACAGTTTGTTTGCACCTTCTGAGAGGGTGCGACAAGACTCTAAGCTTGCCACAAACCCTTGCAGCGAATCGAAGTCCGTTATGTCGTAGTTTTGAATGGTATTGCAGAAGATCACGATGAAACTAGATGCACGTGTCAGCCAACTCATAATTCGGTAGTCAAGCAAGTCGTACGGTGTAAATGGTGCCTAGTCGAGTTAGCTGTCATTACCTAGTACGTAATTTGGGACTGACCTGAAGAATGGACCAATGTACTATGACTTGTCAATATTTGCACACCAAGAGGTTCCATGATTGTCCTCACCATAGCCGTTCCAGAGATGCTCGTTTCCCTCGATGTTAAATTGCGCGTTACAACGAGCATGTGCGACCAGAGCGGCTCGCGCCGATGCCAGACATTCCTGGTTGAAGGTAACGTTATCTAGGGTGACTGAACGCTGGATCAGTGCGCAAGTCGAATAATGCATCACGACGTCAGCATGGAAGAACACGTCTTCCATGAGTCCCAAAGCACCTACTTGGGTGAGCAGAATTCACACAACCATAAGGAGTGCATGCGGCCATACTCTTAATATAGTCCTTAGCGTCCAAGGGCGGCAGCTGACCACGACTCTTGCGTACTGAAGGCACGTCCGTCTCGTTAGGGCTACTGTTTGCAGCGCCTGACCTACCTTTCATGCCTGGAGTCTTGTAGTCCGAAAGCGATGTCAAGCTCGCCTCACCGCGCTCAGACCAAGCAAGGTTCATGGCGCCAACCAGCTCGATTGCTGAACATGTCAAAACAACGTAAGCACATAGCTCGCAGACTGTGATTCATGAGAAATGCTCACCTGTTCTGGTTCGCTCTTCAGGCGTCCTGAGGAAAGCGGCCGGGCTGAAGAGTTTCTCATATGTCTGGCCTTGTACTCTTGCAACTTTCACCCAATAGGCCAGCATTTCCACGCCTTGGTAGGAGTTTTCATCGAGAAAGGGTAGCTCGATGTCAAAGTCCTGGATGATACTGGCACTAGAGGTAAACGTACAAGTCAGTGTGTGTCTCGCATGCAGTTCGTACATGGAGCTCTCTTACCGCCCCAATCGGAGGGACATGGTTTTGTCAAACATGTAAATCATCCAGAAGACGTGTATCTTGCAGTTGCGTTCCTCTTCGCTGTCATCTTTCATGGTCGAGTACCGGTGATAGCCAAGACTCTGACACAAACCTGCCGCTGCGGACATCATTACGTTGCAGAGGGTCGGCTTGCACATCTCGATGGCATATGAAGATCCTAGTAGAAGCGCCATAATCTTATGAAGGACGTAGCAGTCAGCGCAAGAACGGTACTGTTCGGGCCGGAACCTACGTTCTTTAAAGTTCCCAAAATGTCAGCGCTCGTCCAAGATCAACAGCAATACCGAGATATACCTCATAAGAAGGAGGCAAGAAAATGTCGAGCTGGCTCATTGCTACTCTAGGTGATTCGCACGCGCAAAGTCAGCGGATGATCTCGCGTGCAGTTCGTGACATACTCACTCCATGTGGAGTTTGCACTGGGTAACGCAAGTCATCAAGCCCTCCTTTGGCATGCCAGGCAACGGCGTATTGGAAAATTCAGAGGCGAGGACTTGGATTATCCCATACCCAAGAAGTCTACGGGAGGCCCCGCATTGGTTTGGATTATGATAAGCGTCTTTGATGATGTCCCGTAGGTTCTTGAGTTTAAGAAATGGGAAGACAATCGCCAATGCCATGGTCTGATGTTCTGGTAATTTTAGTATGATGTAGAAGTGAGGTTAGAATCCACGCACGCAATCCCTGCTCCAGGATGTGGCAGATGATATCCCAAGAGGGCTTTTCAAGAGTGTCTGGATCAACGTCTGCTAGTGAGCGATTAATCAATGCTTGGTTGTTGGATGTGGTCGCAGAGGTGATTTGACCTTGACGCGTCACCAAATCATTGAGAGCGTGCAGGGCAGACCTCACTTCGACATTCTGTTCGATCGACGGGGTACTGTCGACAGCCCGTGCCAGGAGCTCTCGCGCATAATCGGATTGGGTGTTGATCGTGGTTTCGCCTTCAAAAGGAGCTGGTGTCGCAGCCTCGTCTGCTGTACCTGGAGATCTACCAGTACCTTTGCGGCTCGAGCGAGTGCTATTCTCAGTGGATTCGCGACGCAGATCAAGATTACCAAGCTTCGCGGCAAGGCTTTCGAGAACGGTTTCGATGCCGGACAACCGATCCTCAATGCGGTCAATCTTCTTCTCGCTAGACTCAATGTTAGTTACTGAAGCTAGCATATCAAAAGAACGAGTGAATGTAGAAGATGAGACACCGCCCTCTTGTGACCCTCGCACAGAAGTGCGCGAAAGGAATCTACGTACTATTCTTCACTTATATGAACTCTAGAGTTGTATTTAGGAAGTCAGTGCGTGTCTCTTATGCAGTTCGATATAGCTCTTACCTTTGCTTTTGAGCTTTTTGCGCGGGCGCAGTGGTTGTGCACGCTGTCCAATCAGCGCTTGTCGTGTATTACAGTAACACAGCTTACTCAATTTGCTCGCCTTGCAATGAGAGCACGTCGGCAGAACTCTATCACATCGGATCCTGGCGTCGCCCAGGCGTGTCAGTCACAGTTTTCCGCATGCAACGTCCTATGGAGTGCACAAACTTTCTCGTTCTGCAGGAGTCACACTACAACACAGAATTAGTCTTCACCGGTGGTATTTCAAGCATCGTGCATACCGCCCGCTTGCTGATTGCTGAACCGTCGACCGAAATATCCATGTCGTCTCCATCCTCCATAGTGGGTATGTTTGTCCGTGGCGGGTGATGGCGTTCGTGAAGAGAGTCTCTCGCGGGGATGGAAATCAAGAGCGCCGAGCGCCGAACGAGTCTCTATGTCATTAGTCGCCACTTTGAGCCTTGAGCTGCCAAAATGTCAAACAGCACGGCGAGGTATATTACTTGTAGCTATTGCACGATGAAGACAGATGTCTTTATCGTAGGTAGCAGCGGAAGCGCAATTTTAGATCTTATGGTAACACTGTGGTTTATCATTTGTGACGCGGTCGCGCGCACTCCTGTGACAACGCGCCAAAGGTTCTGATTCGCTCGCTTTGTTCGATCGCAGCCGGGACGCCATCCCGTTTGCATCGACGCCATCGAAAACAAGCACGTGCGAAAAGATTGACCACGGCTTTTCGGGATTCTTACGGTGCGGCGCCGGAGTTTGCTTGGTATACATACTCCTTACTTCACATAAAAATGAGTTTTCGTGTAGTTCCATGTTCCGTAGCCCGCTACCCAGAATCTTCACTCCTTCTTAGTAGCAATGTCGCTTGCACAAGAGAAAGAGCAGTCGCCCACGCCGACTCGGCGCAGAAGCGACTATGAGAAGAGAAGCACAACGGACGAAGTCCAAACAGCCACAGAATCTAAAGGACGAAACCCATACCTACGAGTGTTTAGATACGCCGACAGCAAGACATGGACCCTCAACATTGTCGCCATCATTGCAGCCATAGCTGCTGGGACACTTTTACCTCTAATGGACTTGATCTTTGGCAAATTCATCACCACTTTCACGGGCTTCGCATCCAGCACAGTCTCCCCCGTCCAATTCCGTTCGGAGATCAACAAGTACACTCTGTACTTCCTGTATCTCTTCGTCGCCAAATTCGCGACCGTGTACATCCACTCGGTCTGCATCTCCATCGCCGCCATACGGACGACCAAGGCATTGCGCCTCGACTTTCTATCGAATGTTCTACGCCAGAATATTGCGTACTTCGATGCCGCGAGTGTTTCCGTTACAACTCAAGCCTCTACAAGTAGCGACGATGTGAACACTGGTATCTCCGAGAAGCTGACTTTGACGATACAAGGCGTTTCAACTTTTGTTTCTGCCTTCATCATCGCATTCGCAGTGCAATGGAAGCTCACATTGATCACGATTAGTATCGTTCCCACCATCATCGTAACTGTTGGCTTGTGCATCGGTATCGACGCGAAGAATGAGGCTCAACTCACACCAGTCTTCTCCGCTGCCAGCTTGCTTGCCGAGGAGGCTTTCTCAACCATGCGCACCGTTCACTCTTTCTGGCTGCACCCTTTCCTGTCGCGCAAGTACGATGAGTCGCTCGAGAAGGCTGAGGTTTTAGGCCTCAAGAAATCACCCATATATGCGGTCCTCTTTTCTACGGAGTTCTTTTGTATATACTCGGGGTATGGACTAGCGTTTTGGCAAGGCATCCGGATGTATTTCAGGGGAGAGATCCGTGAGACTGGCGACGTGTTCACTGTAAGCAAAACTCCATGTTCCAACTCCATGTTCCAACTCCATGTTGGACAAACACTGACTTCGTACACCTACCCGTAGGTCATTCTCGCAGTCATTGTGGCAGCCACTGCCATGTCCACGATCGCGCCTCAAATTGTGTCCTTCACTAAAGCCTCCTCGGCAGCGGCTGATCTATTCGAGACAATCGATCGAGAGTCGGAGATTGATTCACTCAGCGACTCAGGCCACGTGCCAGCCACTTGTGACGGCGTCATTGAGATCGAAGGCATCAAGTTTGTCTACCCCGCCAGGCCCGACGTTACGATCCTGCATAACTTCACTCTGTCCGTTCCTGCGCACAAGACTACAGCGCTCGTTGGAGCGTCAGGATCCGGAAAGTCAACCATCATCGGTCTGCTAGGTCAGTTGCGATGTCCGCTTCAATGTCGTTTTTCTGACACATCACAGAACGCTGGTATGACCAGCCACATGGAACGATCTACCTTGACGGCATCGACATTCGGGAACTAAACATAACATGGTTGAGGACGAATGTGCGCCTAGTGCAGCAAGAGCCCGTGCTTTTCTCTGGCACCGTATATGAGAACGTGGTATCAGGACTTTTTGGGACTGAGAAGGCAAATTTGACCGAGCTGGAACAGCGAGCCCTCGTGGAGAAGGCTTGCAAGGACGCATTTGCGGACGAGTTTATTGAACGGTTACCAAAGGTATGTGCATCGTACGGGTGAACGCAGCCATCTGACAAATCCAGGGCTATGATACTCTCTTAGGCGAACGTGCATCAAATTTGTCGGGTGGTCAGAAGCAGCGAATTGCGATTGCTCGCAGCATTGTATCTGAGCCATCCGTACTGCTTCTGGATGAGGCTACCTCTGCGCTTGACCCACACGCAGAACGTGTTGTGCAGCAGGCTCTCGATCGCGTGTCCAAGGGCCGCACGACAATCGTCATAGCCCACAAACTCTCGACGATACGGAACGCAGACAATATCGCTGTAATGGCGAATGGTGCGATAGTCGAGCAGGGTACACACGAACAGTTACTGAAGCTCGATGGCGCGTACGGTGAGTGATGAGGCCTGCCGGTAGACTCATAGGTGCTAACCAACGCAGCTCGATTAGTCAAGGCACAAGACTTGGGTGGAGCACCAGTTGAGGAGTCGGTCGAGAATGAGCCTGCAACTGAGCGTGTTGCCCTTGTTCGAACACAAACGCAAGCCTCCGGCATCACTGTGGGCGTCGAGCGATCCTCGAAGGATGGCATCAATTACAATCTCGTCAAGTGCGCTTACATACTGCTTAAAGAGCAAGGCCCCGTCTTATGGAAGTGTTTCGCTCTTCTGGGCCTTGCGACGATCGTTGGAGGTAGAGAGCACTTAGAAGATGTCCTATCCTTCGCTAATTCTACGACAGGTGCAACATACCCTGCGCAAGCCATCCTATTCTCCCGAGTGGTTGGGGCTTTTTCGCTCTCGCCTCAGCGTGGTGTTGCAGAAGGAGACTTTTACAGCTTGTGAGTTTGGACAGGGCAACGCTCATGTACTGTACGCTGACTTTGTGTGTCCTTTAGGATGTTCTTCATTGTAGCGCTCGGCAACCTACTTGTCTTCGCCATCGTAGGGTGGGTCAGTAACATTGTAGCCCAGCACGTCGCCCGAGTATATCGACGCGAGATGTTCGACTTGATCCTGAAGCAGGACATGGCGTTCTTCGACGACGAGGCACATGCAAGCGGCGCACTAGCTTCGAAGCTGTCCAGCTACCCCAACAACATGCGCGAGGTAAGAAGTTTCCTGAATAGTATGTGAGATAAACACTGACTCCGTATCTGTTCCTGTCCAGCTTCTGGGATTCAACATTATGCTTATAGGCATCAATGTCGTGAACATTCTGTCCAGCTCTATCCTAGCACTCGTTGTTGGATGGAAGCTCGGTCTGGCAGTTGTGTTCGGTGCTCTGGTGCCCATTGTATTCTGCGGTTACCTTCGCATCAGACTTGAGTTCAAACTCGAAGAGGACACCGGCAAACGATTCGCAAGTAGTGCCGCTCTTGCCTCCGAAGCGGTATCCTCCATCCGCACAGTATCCAGCCTCGCCCTAGAGCGGCATTTTCTTGATAGATACCGCGTGAAGCTACAAGGGGTTGCAATTCGTTCGATGAAGGCCCTCATCTGGACGATGTTCTGGTACTCTTTGACGCAGTCCATCTCATTCCTTGCCATGGCTTTAGGCTTCTGGTAAGTGATTCTCTCGGTGCCGCGATACCAAGCTAAAATGTCACAGGTACGGCGGCCGACTTATAAGGTAATATCTACTTGCACCTACTGCGTGTGAGGCAGAGGCTAACTTCATACCTAGCTACGGCGAATACACCACGACACAGTTCTTCATTGTATTTATTGGTGTCATCTTTTCTGGCGAGGGTGCTGCTCAATTGTAAGCCTCCTTGCGTCCATTGAACAAGCAGCATGTGCTAACATCTACAGCTTCTCATACACATCAAGTTTGACCAAATCAGCAACAGCGGCGAACTATGTCTTTTGGCTGCGGAGGCTAAAGCCTGCTGTCCAGGAAGACGGGTCCAAACCACCACACAGTGATGACAAAGATAAAGGGCCAACGCACATCAAGGTGCAGGATGTTGCATTCGCATACGAGACTCGACCGCATGCGAAAGTTTTGGACGGCATAGACATCGATGTAAGTCCCACTTGTTGCTGGCGTGAAAGCAGCAACTAAATTTTCACAGGTTCAGCCAGGTCGTTTCGTTGCGTTCGTCGGCGCATCTGGCTGCGGCAAATCGACTATGATCTCCCTCTTCGAGCGCTTCTACGATCCTGTATCTGGACGTATCTCGTGCGATGATATTGATCTCCTGGAACAATGCCCTAGGAAATATCGTCGCGACGTTGCACTCGTCCAGCAAGAACCAGTGCTCTATCAAGGCTCTGTGCGTGACAATATTGCTATGGGTGTTGAGGCCGAAGTCACAGACGCTCAGGTGGAGGCTGCGGCGAAGCAGGCGAATATCACCAATTTTGTCAGCTCATTGCCTGAGGGTTTTGGGACACTTTGCGGTAATAGAGGTTAGTGATGGATGTATGAACTACATGTGAAACAAACACTGACTTCGTACATACACTTCTTTAGGAACCCAGCTTTCAGGCGGCCAACGTCAACGTATTGCAATCGCACGAGCACTCCTCCGCGCGCCGAGACTGTTGCTACTAGATGAAGCTACAAGCGCTCTAGACACTGAGTCAGAACGTATCGTGCAGGCTGCATTGGAGCGGGCGAAGAGCGGACGGTATGTACACATACACTCACTGACACAGACATCATACTGACGCTTCGAAGAACCACTATCGCAGTGGCCCATCGTCTAAGTACGATCAAGGATGCGGATCTCATTATCGTCTTCGCTCGTGGAAAGATTACTGAGAGTGGTACTCATCAGGAGTTACTCAAATCCCGTGGCATGTACTACGAGATGTGCCTTGGTCAGAGTATGGATCGCCCGATCCCAACATAATAGCGAAGCCTCCACGGCTTGTACGATATAGATAGAAACTAAAAGAATACGTTACACAATGAACATAAGCTTCTCCACATGCATCACTTACCATCGATATTGACGGGTTGTGTTAAATCTGTTTGGACAGCAAGGCGTCTCAGGTGCCGCAGGAATTCGCCGTCGTAGGCACAGTCGCCTGTCATTTTCAGAGTATCACAGGCAAGAGCAGGTCGCCCTGCCGGATGCGCCGCAAAAGGGGTGAACAGAGATGAGCGAGATGTAAGCTCTTTTGTGCTGAAATTTCGCGCTGTTGATAGATGTGCGACTTCGCTGAGATGTGGCACTGAATGAGAGGAGACATGCGGGCGTATTATAATCGTAGGTTGGCTTGAGCGCGAACGTCGCAATGGTGAGTATTTGCTAGGCTTGTTTTCTCTGGGTGTTTGCTACGTATAAGAACGGTGAACGGAACCAGGACACCAAGGCAGAGTTGATGGCGGTGGATACATACATGTTGAAAGGAATTGAAAGGAGAGATGTAGCGATCCACGCGTGCGGGCTCTACCGGCGCTACCACCTAGCGCGATTGTGTTGCCACGCGTCCACGAAAGCCTCAGCCTTCAACACCACACCATCCACGACTGTGAGGGAGAGATACCAACGACAAGGACATTCGCGAATATCTCCTGGCTACAATTGGTACTCCATTGTTCAGGGATGCCGACTGCAGTAATACCACCGACGATGAACACAGAAGTTGGACTTTCTTGATGATGCTCGCATAACCCATACCTACGACTCGATCGTCACGTCTCACAGGTCGCGACTACGGACTGTGTGCCATACCCGATATCTGTGCAATATGGAATCATTGCATTGGTCGCTTGGTGGTTCTTATCAATCCCTGGCCGTGGTGCATCAACCTGAGGCACGTTTCCATTGCATCCCAAACCGCCAAGCGTCTCAGATTCTCCATGACAGCCAACCACCATCGTCAACAAGAACGCAAGCCCCTTGTGATAGCAAGCTTAGCATGTTGACATACATATCACAGTGTCTTATGCTTCTGTTGATCTTGGTCGCAAAGTCAAATAACGTTTCGAAGAAGGCCATTCGAGAGCCTCAAATCCAGGATGGACTTGTGGCGGCCCACAAAATCGTCATATTAGAGACAATGCATGACTGAGTCAAAAGAAGCCGAGCGTCAGGCGCCCAAGATGTCAAACCCTATTCAAAATATTGGCATGACCATCCTTTCGTTGATTTTTCTTCTTTTCACTTTCTTGGTATTCGATACCGCGAAAGCCAAGGCACGCTCTTTCACTTACTTCCGTTGACCGGATCCACTCATCCCATTCGTAGTCCTGGAGACATCTTTTTGTTATACAGGAGACGACGGTTGAAAGATTTTCCTGATTACATTTTCTGTACACATCTAATACACAAGCGCAAGCAATGGCACGTTATCAGCTTCGACGACCTTCGCCAGTCGTGATCCTTCCCCGGCGGGTTCGACGCCAAGCACCAGCAGCTACGCCACAACCTGAGGTAGATGGAGAAGAACCAGAAGATGAGGAAGGGGAGGAAGAGTACGAAGGTCCAGAGAGTCCTGATTCACCCATGAGCAGCCCATCAACAGTGGGAGAGATATCCGAGAGCGAAGACTCTGATTCAGATGAAGACGAAGATGAACCGCCGTCACCAGCCGAAAACGCGTCAGAGCAGGCGACTAACGGCACAGACTCTGCATTGCCGTCCTTGACCATCTTTTCGTCATCGGCCGGGAACCTCGCAGCTCTTCCACAGATCACCGGCACTGCTTCCCTCGACTTCACTTCTCGACCTCGCAGCACACCTACCGCGGCGCCAACTCTGCCTGCTATACCGGCGCAGTCAGAGACCGCAGGACAGAGTGACAATCCATCGCAATCCAGGTCACAAGAGAAGACCTTGCTCACGAAAGGAGCGGCAGCAGCGGCAATCACTTTAAGCGTATTGGGTATTTGTTATCTGTCATGACTAAACTCCGCCAAGCTAATCTGTGATCAGGTGCCCTTGCAATCGTCGTAGCAGTAGTGCTACTCATGAAGCGCCGAAGACGTCGTCAGAGGCACCATCAGCCCATCGTCGACGACGCTTTCAATCCAAGCATTACCGGCTCTCTCCATGCCCCAGAAACAGCACATGTAGTTACTACCTCCATCTTCGGTGGAGCCGGTAGTGGCTCGCATCTGACCCGTTCCACCGAGCGCAGTAACACACTGTTCGGACCAGGGCCTTATGAACGGCCAGAGACCGTAACGACCGAAGGAAACAAGTCACGCTTCCCAATCAAAATCGCTCCGGCTCTACCAACACCAAACCCCTTTGCCGATCCACCACTTAATAAGGCATACGATGTACTGGCGGGTCGACCGCGCTCAACAACGCTTACCGATCGCGGGAGCTGGGTTGGGAACCCATTCAAGAACCCAGAGAGCGAGCGGTTCGATCCATTCGGCGAGCTGCAGCAGAAGGCTCGTGACGAGCGGAAACGTTACTTGGAAACCTCGTGCAAGGAAGCCGAAGCAACGCGGGAGGCCGAAATGAGGAGGCAGTTTGCCGAGAAGGAGAAGATGGGGCTGAGTGTGCCAGAGAACGTGCAGAGAAAAGGAAGCGATGTCACGATTGAGGGCTTGGGAATTCTGGATCGAAGTGGAGAGAACGCCGGCTACCGATGATTCAATATCACGCTCGGTATGAGATCTTGTACTGTAAGACCACGGACGCAATAAGCTCAATCGGACACCTGGGGACATATAGAGAAAACCAATTATTAGAGACGTTTGATCAAAGGCAATTTGGGTGAACAAGGAATAACTCTGACATCCATCAAGCAACCCGCCGAGACACTCGTGCACTAGTGTACGGGCCTCTCGACTGATAAAGCTCTAAGCTTTTCCGTCGAAACGTGGGTCTCTGGCGTCCAAACCATCTCCATCATACTCGATCTTCCGCTCCGTCTCCACGCCATTTTCATCCACCAACAGCGCGCAATTCTTGTTAATCAAGTTCCACTCCCCCTCATCGTACGTCGTTGGCTCACTCGCCACAATTGTGTGCTTACCAATGCGCTCGTTGTCACCCAATACTGCTTGCTCGTTCGCGATGTCCTTGCCGTCAGGATTGCCGGGGTACTTCGTATTCAGCGTGCGACCCGCAAATTCGGACCAGTACAGACTGGGTGGCTGCTGAGACGCATGGTTGCGGAAACGAATGGCGAGCAACTTGCTACCGTCTGTGGTGCAGAAGTTGAGCGAGTTGGGTGTATTTGCGTCTTTGACAATCTTCTTTTGCAGTTCCAAAATCTGTACCACGGTCTTTTGTATCGCGTTGAACATATCTTCGAGTGCGTACTCCTTCTGCCAGCTTGACTTGTCGCCGCCGTTGGTCAGATTGGTCATGTACAGCGCTGCAGCGTGCTCGGAGTCTGTGGAACCGAGGACGTTGCAATAGGCATCAAAGGACAGAAGGTCTGCCATGTTGCGACGGATGGAGGAGAAGTTGGAGATGACGCCATTGTGCACTAGAAGAGTCAATGTGTGTCGCACATGTAATTGGTACATGGATGTCTCTTACTGAAGACGTGGCGGCCGAAGACGAAGGGGTGAGAGTTGACTTGCGTGACAACGCTGCCTGACGTCGCCCGGATGTGGGCGAAGACGCACTGTGTCTCGGTGTTCTCACAAAGAGACTTGAAGTTGAAGTCGTCTACACAGGTAAGTATCTCGTGAGTGAAGTGGTGGCGTGGCAGCACATACTGAAAGGAGGGCTTTGGGACTTGTAAAGCGCAGGACGTGGGCCATTCACGCTGTTAACGTAGGACGAGCTGGCATTCGTGTACCCTAGTGATCGATATGAGCATGACGTCCAACCATTACCGGGAAACTGTCGCAAAGCCATGTATGGCAGAATGCATCGTGCTCGCCAGTCTTCAATCCGAGAGGTTGCGCTCTCCAAGAATAGTATGAGACCTACAAGCAATGCCGAGACCATCCATGTTGAGTAGAGAGTTTCGCATCCGGAGAAGCTCATCGGAGCTGTCATCGAGATCCTTTTCTTGC
>Ga0265780_10003067_pt1 | contig 22218 bp, 29 predicted proteins | sample P1T30metagenome_FD_192432 | JGI IMG/M metagenome (GOLD analysis project Ga0265780, IMG submission 192432) | Plant litter microbial communities from East Loma Ridge, Irvine, California - P1 T30 | ecosystem: Environmental > Terrestrial > Plant litter > Unclassified | place: USA: California...
CGGCGACGACGCAGCACCACCCCACGACGGCCCGTCCTGCTCACGCAGGGCGGGCCGTCGTCGTGCGGTCGGCCCCGGGCCGCGCCGCGCCCGGCGACACCGGCGGCGGCCCCGCGGCCGAGGCCGAGGCCGAGGCCGCGACCACGACCGCGGTCAGGACGTCGGAGTCTCCATGTCGACGGGCAGGAACTCGTCGGTCTCGAGCGACACCGTCGCGACCGGCGGCTCCCCCTCGCCCGTCGCCACCGGCTGCGGGCCGGCGATGCCGGCGCTCCGGGCCTCGATGTCGGCGACGAGCTCGGCGTCGAGCACCTCGTCGCCGGCCCACGGCTCGTCGCTCACGAGCATCTGGCTGGCCGGGCCGAGCAGCAGCTGGTAGCTCCGCGCCTCCCCCGCGTCGTCGAGGCCCGGCAGGTCGACCGTGTCGGAGCGGCCGGCGATCGCCAGCGACCGCGCGTACGAGACGACGGCGGCGGCGATGTCGTCGCCCGTGACCACGTGGTCCTCGACGTAGTGGATGCGCTTCACGGCGAGGGCACGACCGGGTTCGTTGTCATCGCTCCACGCTACGCGCCTCCCGACCGCGCGCCCGGAGTCCGTCGTCGGCAGGCCCCGTTCGCATCCCGGATGACCGAACCGCCTGGCTCGGCGACGCCTCCCTAGGTTGGGCAGCGCCGACGGGACGCGCCGGCACGACGCCGGGAGCCGCCGGCACGGGGTCTCCGCCCCGGCGCGACGACCGGGAGCGAGGCAGCGTGACGACCACCGACGAGACGACGGACGCCCAGAGCCGCTACCTCTCCGACCCCGCGACCCGGCCCCTCCGCATCGTGGGCTACCCCAAGCGCCGCCCCGCGCGGGCGGGCGACGACCAGCTCGCCGTGCCGCCGGCCCGGGACCGCCGGACCGGACCCTCGTACGGAGACTTCTTCGCCGACCCCGGCAGCGGCGAGGCCGCCGACGCCGCCGCCAGCGCGACGGGCACCGAGTCGGGCAGCGCCGCGAGCAGCAGCGCGGACGCCGGCACCGCTGCCGCCCCCGCCGCCGACGACGCGGCGTCGCGCTCCTAGGAGCGCTGCAGCGTCTCGCGCGGGTACTCGCCGAAGCGCTGCACGTAGGCGGCGCTGAATCGACCGAGGTGCGCGAAGGCCCACCGGCGCGCCACCTCGGTCACCGTGAGCTGGTCGGGCGACCCGGCGCGGAGCTCCTCGGCGACGCGCTCGAGCCGCACCGACCGGAGGTACTCCGAGGGCGTCGTCTCGAGGTGCCGGCTGAACGACTGCTGCAGCCCCCGGGCCGTCAGGCCCACGTGCCGGGCCACGTCGCCCGCCGTGATGGGCAGGTGGGCGTGGGCGTGCACGTACTCGACCGCGTTCCGCAGGGCCGCGTTCCGGGGCGCGAGCAGCGCCTCCGGCAGGCTCGTGGAGGCGTGGGCGAACGTGTCGAGCATCGCCACCGCCGCGAGCCGGGCCATCTCGGCGCGCATCATCGGCGCGGTCTCGCCGCCGAGGTACGTCTGGGCGATGAGCCGCACCGTGCTGTTCCACGTGCGGAGGGCCGCGGCCGACGGGGCGACCGTGTGGTCGAAGCGCAGCGACCCGGGCGCGGCCCCCTCGCGCTCGGCGGCGACCTCGTGCAGCAGCACGTCGTCGATGTGCACGAGGTTCTGCTCGAAGTCGGCGTAGCGGAACGAGAACGGCCGCCCGTGCGGGAAGACCACGGGGACGCCGGCCACGACCTCGACCTCGTCGCGCCCCGAGTCGAGGACGGCGCGCCCGCGGCTCAGCCACTGCACCACGTGCTCGCCCTGGGGCTCGACCGTGCCGCTGATCTCGCCGTAGAACTTGGAGGTGCGGAGCGTCAGGTCGGAGTCGCCCGTGGCCGAGTGGCGGTACGAGAACGGGAGCTCCGTCGCGCGCGCGACGAGCCCTGTGCCGTTGTAGCCCTGCTCGAAGACGGCGGCGGCCTCGTCGAGGTCGGTGCCGGCCGCTTCGATGCGGACGCGTTCGTCGCCCTCGTCACCCATCACGACCGAGTGAACTATGCCGGAGCGCGCGGCACAACTCGTGGAGGGGGGATTGACGGGTGAGACAGGGCGTGCATGCCACGCGGCCGACGTGCAGCGGACGCACCGCTGGCGCTCCGCCCCCGGGCGTAGCTTCTCCTCCATGAGCGCACTCGACGACATCGACCTGACCACCCTCCGCGGCGAGGCCACCCGCTTCGGCGCCTACAGCGACAAGGTGGTGCTCGTCGTCAACGTCGCCTCGCGCTGCGGCCTGGCCCCCCAGTACGAGAAGCTCGAGCAGCTGCAGAGGACGTACGGCGAGCGCGGCTTCACCGTCGTCGGCTTCCCGAGCAACCAGTTCCTGCAGGAGCTCGGCTCGTCGGAGGCCATCGACGAGTACTGCTCCGCGACCTGGGGCGTGACCTTCCCGATGATGGAGAAGGTGCGGGTCAACGGCAAGAGCGAGCACCCGCTCTACACCGAGCTGAAGAAGACGCCCGACGCCGCGGGCAAGGCCGGCAAGGTCAAGTGGAACTTCGAGAAGTTCGTCGTGACGCCGGACGGCTCGGTGCACCGCTTCCGCCCGACCACGGAGCCCGACGACCCGGCGATCGTCTCGGTGATCGAGGCCGCCCTGCCCGCCGGGGCCTGACGCCCCGCTCGCGACCGACGACGGCCCGCACCCCGGGGAAGGGTGCGGGCCGTCTCGGCGAGCGGGCGCGACCGGCGCGACGAGCGTCCCGAGCTCCACGAGCTCCACGAGCGCACCGAGCGCACCGAGCGCCCCGGGCCCCCGCGGTCAGCGCGTCGAGAGCGCGACCACCGGCGCCACCTGCGTCGCGCGACGCGACGGCACGACCGCGGCCACGCCGGCGAGCAGCGCCGAGCCGCCCGCGAGCACCACGAGCAGCGGCACCGAGATGCCCGGCGCGATCAGCCGGCCCTGGGCCGCCGTGCCGAGGAAGGCCTGCGCCCCCGCCCAGCCGTAGACGACGCCCAGCACGAGCCCGACGAGCACGGCTGCGACGGTCATCTGCGCGGCCTCGGCGAGGATCATCCGCCGCACCTGCGAGCGGGTGGAGCCGAGCGCCCGGAGGAGGCCGAGCTCGCGCCGGCGCTGCAGCACGCTGAGCGACATGTCGGAGACCATGCCGACGGCCGCGATCACCGCGGAGAAGCCGACGAGGCAGGCCATCACGAGCAGCACGGCGGTGAAGGCCGCGTCGAGCTGGGCGAAGTACTCCGGGTCCTGGTCGACGAGCCCGCGGATCACGCCGCGGAGCGTCTCGAGGGCGACCGAGAGCGTCGTCACGAGCGTGACGCCGATGACGATGCCGATCGTCGCCCGCGTGCTCCGCTCGGGCTGGCGGAGCGCGTTCTCGGCGGCGAGCTGGGCCACCTGGCCCCGGCCGAGCAGCCGGCCCACGAGGCGGAGCACCCGCGGCATGACGGCGTGGGCGCCGACGACCACGCCGGTGAACGAGACGATGCCGCCGAGGAAGGCGACGACGACGCCCGTGGCGTCGGTGAGGCCGGTGACCACGCCGAGGGCGAGCAGCGCCGACCCTGCCAGCACGAGCAGCACGGCCACGACGGTGCGGAGCACCCGCGGGCGCCGCGCCTCCACGGGGGTCTCGACGGCGGCGCCCGTCGCCTGCAGCGGCGTGACGACGAGCACGCGACGCGAGCCGACGCGGGCGGCGACGACGGTCGTGAGCACGACGGCGACGAGCGGCAGCAGGGCGACCGGGGCGAGGTAGGAGTACTCGAGGTCGGGCAGGCTGCCGCGGGCGACGAGCACCCGCACGGCGACCACGACGAGGGCGGAGCCGAGCACCGCGCCGACCAGGGCCCCGAGGAGGCCGACGACGAGCCCCTCCCGGACGACGGCGCGCCGCTGGTCGCGCGCCGAGGAGCCGAGGAGGCGCATCAGCGCGATCGTGGACGTGCGGCCCGCGACGATGGTGCTGAACGTGTTCGCGGTGACGACGGCCCCGACGAAGAGCGACAGCCCCACGAAGACGGCGGCCACGGCGCCGAGCATGGTCGACAGGGTGCCGTCGGGGCCGACCGGGGTCGCGGCCCGCACCAGCTGGTCGATCAGGTGCGAGACGAGCAGCAGGGCGACGCCGAAGGCGGCCCCCAGGGCGGAGACGAGGATGCTCGCGCGGTGGTCGCGGAGCGAGACGCCGCCGGTCACGCGACCGTCTCCAGGGCGAGCATCGCGGCCGAGACGTCGGCGGCCGAGCTGCGGCCGACCTCGCGGACGACGCGGCCGTCGGCGAGGAAGACGACGCGGTCGGCGTAGCTGGCGGCGACCGGGTCGTGGGTGACCATCGCGATGCTCTGGCCGTGCTCGCCGGAGGCGGCGCGCAGCACCTCGAGGACGTCGCGGCCCGTGCGGGAGTCGAGGTTGCCCGTCGGCTCGTCGGCGAAGACGAGGTCGGGGCGGGTGGCCAGCGCGCGGGCGATGGCGACGCGCTGCTGCTGGCCGCCGGAGAGCTGGTGGGGCCGGTGGGCGAGGCGCCCCCCGAGGCCGAGGATGCCGACCAGCCGGTCGATCCAGGCCCGCTCGTCGGCGGAGGCGCGGCGGCCGTCGAGCCGGAACGGCAGCTCGATGTTGCCCGACACGTCGAGCGTCGGCACGAGGTTGAAGGCCTGGAACACGAAGCCGATGCGGCGGCGGCGCAGCAGCGTCAGCTCGTCGTCGCCGAGCGCCGAGACGTCGGTGTCGCCGAGCACGACGCGGCCGGAGGTCGCCGAGTCGAGGCCGGCGGTGATGTGCATGAGCGTCGACTTGCCGGAGCCGCTCGGGCCCATCACGGCGGTGAACTCGCCGGCGCGGAGGTCGAGCGACACGTCGCGGAGGGCGTCGACGCGGCCGTCGCCCTCCCCGTACGACTTGGTGACGTGCTCGACGCGGGCGACGACGGCCGTGGCGGCGCGGTCGGGGGCAGGGGCGGGGGTGGTCATGGGGGTCCTTCGGTCAGGGGCCGGTGGCGGCGGGGTGCGAGGCGGGGAGGGGGAGGCGCGGGGCGCAGGAGGCGCGGGGCGGCCTGGCAGGGCAGGCGCGGCGGGGCGGTCGCGCGTCAGCGCAGGGTCGTGCCGCCGTCGTCGCCGGGCACCGGCTCGGCGGTGGTCCAGCCGTACCAGCGGCCGTCGACCTGGGCGGTGACGCGGCCGTCGCCGCAGGTGACGAGCGAGCTCGCGGGCAGCACGTCGGGCAGCAGCTCGGGCTCGAGGGCCGGGCCGCCGAGGTCGCCGTCGACGGGCTCGCAGGCGGCGAGGTCGACGCCCTCCTCCGAGGTGAAGGAGATCTCGTAGCCGGGCTGGGAGGTGTGCAGCCGCACGTCGACGTCGCGGGCGTCGTCCGGCACCCACGACGGCAGGAACCAGGCCATGTCGTCGGAGGTCGACGAGTCGGGCGCGTCGGCGGCGGCGTCGTAGTGGCGCTGCTGCACGGACTCGGAGCCGAGGGCGTGCTCGACGGCCCCGACGACCGATCCGCAGCCGGTCAGCGCGAGGCCCGAGAGCCCCGCGACGCCGACGGCGACGGCGGCCCGGAGCGCGCGGCGACGAGCCGAGGAGGAGCGGGTCGAGGGGCGGGAGGAGGGGGCGGTGAGCGTGTCGTTCAGCATGGATCCATCGTCGCGGCGAGGCCCCGGGGGCCGACATGACGGCACCACCCGGAGACGTGCGGGGGTTTTCCCCCGGGGACTCACGGCTGGCTCCCTGCCACGGGCCTCGTAGTGGGGGTATCTTGATGATCGAGATTCACGTTGAATGAATCACATGGCGCCACGGACGGCCGCCACCGCACCCGAGCGCGTCACCGCACCGCTCACCCGACTACGGAGCAGCATGACGATCACCACGGCCACGGACGGCCCCGCCCTCGACGACACCACCCTCGGAACGCCCCTCGCCGACGCCCCCGTCGCGCCCGCCTCCGCCCTCGACGCGTCGGCCCCTGACGCGTCAGCCCCCGACGAGCGTGCCGACACCGCGGACGCCGACGCGGAGGCCGAGGCCCACGACGACCTCGACGCGCTCGCCCGCCCCCCGTTCTCCGAGGTGGACGCCGCGCTCGACCTCGACCGGCTGCTCAACTCGTTCCGGCTGCTGATGCTGCACCACTCGCGCGTGCTGTCGCACCAGGGCGGCCGCCACGGCCTCGGCAACACCGACCTCCGCTTCCTCTTCTACGTCTCGGCCACCGGCGACGCGGTCACGCCCAAGCGCGCGGCCGAGTACCTCGAGCTCTCGAGCGGCGCCATGACCAACCTCGTCGACCGCCTGATCGACAGCGGGCACCTCGACCGCCGCCCGAACCCGGACGACCGCCGCAGCGTCATCATCAGCCGCACCGAGGCCGGCAAGCAGGTGTCGACCGAGATCGCCGACGTCTACCGCCGCTCGTTCGCCGAGGTCTTCGCCGCCGAGCAGTACCGCGGCATGGCCGACGCCCTGCTCGACTTCGGCGCGGCCCTCGACCGCCACGGCGCCCTGCCGGCCCAGGGCTGACCCGGGCGGGGCTCAGCGCAGCCTCAGGCGAGCAGGTCGTTCGCGAGGTACCCCGCGTAGCCGCCCCGGGTGCGTCCCACGCGCCTCCCCGAGGTGAGCACCTCGCCCGCGTCGGACGCCTGCACCGAGACGCCCGCGGCCCGGAGGCGCCCGACCAGCGAGACGTCCTCGTGCAGGTCGAGGTCGCCGAAGCCCCCGGCCTCGACGTAGCGGGACGCCCGCACGCCGAGGTTCGCGCCGTGCACGTGCCCGTTCGGCACGCCCGGCGTGTGGCGGGCCGTCCAGGCCGCGACCTGGGCCCGGCTCAGGTCGGCGAAGTCGGGACGCACCGTCCCCACGACCACGTCGGCCCCGGCGTCGGCGTCGGCGAGCTGCGCCGTGAGCCACGCCTCGGGCACCTGCGAGTCGGCGTCGGTGTTGGCGACCCAGACGGCGTCGCCCGCGAGGCCGTCCGCCGCGAGCTCGGCCAGCGCGGCCGCGACTCCGGCCGACCGCGCGAGGCCGACGTTGTGCACGGCGGTCTCGAGCACGCGCACGCCCTCGACGCGGCGGGCGAGCGCAGCGGTGTCGTCGGTGCAGGCGTCGGCCACGACGACGACGACGACCCGCACCTCCGGCCGGGTCTCGGACAGACGGAGGCGCGCCCCGGCGATCGAGTCGAGGCACCGCCCGATCAGCTCGGCCTCGTCGCGCGCGGGCACGACGACGGCGACCCCGGCGACCGGCACCGGCGTCGACGTGCCGGGGAGGCAGGGCGACGTGACGCTCATCGGAGCCCCGTCCGCTCGGCCACCGACCGGCCGTCGCGCGAGACCACGTCGAGCAGGAAGTCGGCCTCGACGTGCTGCACGACCCGGGCCAGGCCGGCGCGTGCGGCGGCCTCCGCGAGCGCAGCGTGCACGTCGTCGCCGCTCTGCGAGAAGTCGTCGGCCCCGTGCCGCCAGTGGCACGCGACGACCGTGCCGGTCGGGGTCAGCGCCCCGGCGACGTCGTCGAGCAGGGCCGCGAGGGCGGCGGGCTCGAGGTAGTAGCCGACCTCGCCGAGCACGACGAGGTCCCAGCGGCCCTCGGGCAGCCCGTCGGAGGCGTCGGCCCGGTCGACGCGCACGTGCGGCTGGTCGGCCACCCGCTCCCGGGCCCGCTCCACCGCGACGGGCGACACGTCGAGGGCCGTCACGTGGTCGGCCCGGTCGGCGAGCGCCCGCGTCACGACGCCGATCGAGCAGCCGATCTCGAGCACGGCGCCGTACCGCTCGTCGGGCAGCGACCCGAGCACGAGGCCGAGCTTGCGCCGCTCGTACCAGCGCGTGGTGACGCCCCACGGGTCGGGTCGGCGCGCGTGCGCCTCGTCGAAGCGGGCGGGGTCGGAGGCGGTGGTGCCGGCGGCAGCGCCGGGGCCGGCAGCGCCCGAGGCGTCGGCGGCCGGCGCGGCGCGGAAGAACAGCTCCCGGTCGCCGGCGAAGTGCTCGAGGAAGTCCGGCCGCAGCACCGCCTCGTCGCCGGGACGACCGGAGAGGGGGCGCACCTGGCTGACGTAGCGGGCGAGGGCGTCCTGCTGCGCCCGCCGCGCCTCCTCGGGGACGGCCACGCCGACGAGCTGCGTCCACGGCACGTCGGGGTGGCCGGGCGTCGCCCAGTGCCACATCCAGACCGGGTACTCGTACAGCTCGGGGGCCGGGTCGGCGGCCGCCGCGACCTCGGCGGCCAGCTCGCCCAGCACGCGGTGGTCACGGTGGCCGTCGCCGCGCCAGGTCGAGACGACGAGCGTCGGCGCGAGCTCCTCGACGAGCTCGGCGAGGCGCTCGCGCACGGCCGCGCGGTGCTCGCGCACGGCCCCGTCGGGCACGCCCAGCGCCACGAGGCGGATGCCCGGGCCCAGCTCGTCGAGGGCGGCGCGGGCCTCGCGGCGCCGCACGTCGCCCATCACGGCGGTCGTCGTCGTGGGCGAGGCCGGGTGCGAGGCGGTGCCGTCGGTCACGACCACCACGGTCACGCGGCGACCGGAGCGGGCCGCGGCGGCGACGAGCGCCCCCGCGCCGAGGGTCTCGTCGTCGGCGTGCGCGGCCAGCACGAGCAGGGGGCCGTCGCCCCCGGGGAGGCGCGGGTCGAGCGGCACGGCGGCCAGGCGCGGGTCGGCCGCCCAGGTCGCGGCGGGGGTGCCGGGCTCGCGCGCGTCGAAGCTCACCACGGGTCGACCCCGGCGGTGCGCGTCGCGGCGTCGTCGTCGGACGCACCGGCCGCGCCGGCAGCGGGCGCCGCGTCGTCGCCGCCGCCCGCGAGGGCGAGGTCGCGCACGGCCCCGCCGAGGGAGGCGTCGTCCTTGTCGGCGTGGTGCTGCCGCAGGTAGAGCTCGAGGTCGGCGACGCGGGCGGCGTGCGCCGCGTCGAGGGCGAGGGGGGCCGGGCCGAGCGCGTGGCCGACCGCGACGAGCACGTCCTCGGCGACCCGGGCGACCGTGCCGCGCACGCGCTTGGCGAGCAGGCGGCCGGCCGGGCCCGTGGCCGCGCCGGCGTCGACGAGCTCGGCGGCCTCGGCGAGCGCGCGCCGGGCGTCGCCGAGGCGTTCGTCGACGACGCCGAGCGCGCGGAGCAGCCACGGGTCGGGGTCGCGGCGGACCGCCGCCGCGTGCAGCGTGCGGGCGACGCCCACGGCCCCGCCGTACCAGCAGGCCGCGACGCCGATGCCGCCCCACTCGAAGCCGGGGCGACGGAGGTACCAGCCGGGCTCGCCCACCGGGCGGGCCTCGACGCCGTCGAAGCGCACGGGGCCGGAGGGGACGTCGACGAGCCCCCGGGCGTGCCAGCTGCCCGGCACGACCTCGACGCCGGGCTGGTGCAGGTCGACGGCGAACAGGCGGCGCTCGTCGCCGGCCCAGGCGGTCACGAGGGCGGCGTCGAGCTGACCGGCGAGGGAGCACCACGGCTTCACCCCGGTCAGCGTCCAGGCCCCGTCGTCGCCCGCGGCGGGCACGGCCTCGAGCCGGGCTCCCGGGCCCTCGGCGGCGAAGACGCCCCACACGGGCGAGGCGACGGAGGTGGGCGAGGCGGCGCTCTGCCCTGCCTCGGCGGCCTGCGCGAGGATCGCCACGGCGTCGAGGTGCGGCTCGACCGCCCGGGCGGTGGAGAGGTCGTGGGCGGCGAGCGTCGCGAGGGCCCGCCACAGGTCGGCGGTGCGGCCGGTGCCGGGGACGGGCACCGCGCCTCCGGAGGCGTCGGGGTCGGTCAGGCGCGCCGCGAGGCGCAGGGCCTCGGCGACGGACGACGGCAGGTGGGCGCGGACGACGGAGGTCGTCGAGCCGGGCGGGACGGCGCGCGACAGGTGCATGCCTCGACCGTACGGGGCGAGCGGGCCTCGTACCCAGCGTTGTCCCCCGGCGGTCGTCAGAACGACGTGATGCCGTGCAGCGGGCGCTCGGGGGCGAGCATCGCGCGGAGCGACTGCACCGCCCCGGCCCGTCGTTCGCGCACGAGGCCGGCCGCCGCGAGGGTGGCCGGGTCGACGCCGCCGAGCCAGAGCGAGCCCAGGGTCGCGACGTCGAGGTCGACGTCGGCGCGACGGACGCCGGCGCGCTTGACGGTCGCGGAGCCTCCCTCGCTGGTGACCCGGAAGGTGCCCGCGGCGTGGCCGAGCGCGTCGGCGACCGAGAGCGTGACGACGCCGTCGGCTGCCCAGGGCCGGGCCTGCAGCGCCGCCACGGTGTCGAGCACGCGCAGCCAGACGTGGTCTTCGTCGTGGGTGATGCGGAGCGCCCGCGGGTCGACGAGCGCGTGCAGCAGCGGATCGGCCTGCGGCGCCTGCTCGTAGCGGACGGTGTCGACGAGGTCGACCGACAGCAGGAGCTGCCAGAGGCCGAGGTAGGCGTCGTCGCTCGCGGCGACGAGGTCGGTGACGACCAGCACCGTCGTCTCGCCCTCGTCGAGGCGGTAGGTGACGTAGCCGTCGACGGCGCCGGCCGGGTCGCGGTGCACGGCGGCGCGGATCGCGGGGTCGGAGGCGCCGTCGGGCCGCTCGCCGTGGAGGCGGCGGGTCCAGACGCCCTCGTGCCGGTCGATCGAGCCCGGGCTGCGACGGTGGAACCGGGCGAAGACCTCGCGGGCGGTGGCCTCGAACGCCTCGTCGCGCGCGACCAGGTCGACGCTGCCCGCGGGCTCGGAGAGCAGGCCGGAGGCGCGGCGGCGGTCGACCTCGACGCGACGTTCGCGGGTGGCCGGGCCGAAGCCGAAGCGGCGGTAGATGACGCCCTCGCTCGCGGTCAGCGCCGCGACCGCGAGGCCGGCCGCCTTGGCGGCGGCGAGGTCGTCGGTCATCAGCCGCCGCAGGACGCCCCGCCGACGGTAGGTCGGCTGCACCGTGACGCCCGAGACGAGGTGGGCGTCGAGGAGGCGCCCGCCGCCGACGTCGATCGTGCGGGTGAGGCTGACGAAGGTGCCCACGGGCACGCCGGAGGCGGCGAGGGAGCCGGCCGGCGCCTCCTTCGCGTAGACCCCGGTGTAGACGCGGCCGTCGACGACGCCGCGACGCGTCTCGCGGCCGACGACCCCCTCGTCGGGCTCGGGGTTGTGGAAGCCGAGGGTGGCCGCCCTGGTCCAGGCCGTGGAGTCGGCGTCGGCGCGCGGGGCGTCGTCGGTGGAGTCGGCAGCCAGCGCTGCGGGGAAGGTGCGGATGTCGAAGTCGTCGTCGAAGGGAGCCACGTCGGCCAGCGTAGGGGGAGCGGCCGACGCTGTCGTCGGCCGGAGGGCTGAGGCTCGCGCGGCGCCGGGCCGGCGCGGGGCGCCGCGCGACGGAGCCCTAGAGCGTGATCTCGCGGTCGACGAGCCGCCGTGCCACGTCGGCCAGGCGCAGCTGCTGCGACCGCGCGTGCGACCGCATGAGGTCGAACGCCTCGTCGGTGCTGACGTCGTGGGTGTGCGCCAGCACGCCCTTGGCCTGCTCGATCACGATGCGCGTGCTCAGCGCGCGCTGCAGCTGGGCCTGCACGACGGCGCTCTCGCGGAGCGTCCTCTCCTGCAGGATGCCGATCGTCGCCACGTCGGCGAGCGCCTGGGCGACCCGCACGTCGCGGTCGTTCAGCTCTCCGGGCTCGTGGCGCAGGAGGTTGAGCGTGCCGATCACCTGGTCGCGCAGGCGGAGCGGGATCGCGTGCACCGAGCGGAAGCCCTGCTGCCGGGCGACGCGGGCGAACTCGGGCCAGCGGGGGTCGTCGGCCTCGAGGGAGGCGACGGTCGACACCCGGCCGGTGCGGAAGCACTCCCAGCACGGGCCCTGCTCGGCGTCGAGCTGCATGGTCTCGACGAGCGACGTCGCCTCGCTGGTCGACGCGACCACGTCGAGCACCCCCTGCTCGTCGGCGAGGAGGATGCCGCCCTCGGCGACGTCGAGCAGGTCGTGGCACGTCTCGACGAGCGACTGCAGCAGCTCGATGACGTCGAAGCCGGCGACGAGCGAGTCGGCGAGGGTGGTGAAGGCGTCGACGAGCGCGGCCTCCCGAGATGTTTCCGTCATGGTGTCTCCTCGATGCCCGACGGGCGTGTGGCGAAGCTGAGGCGCCCGGCCAGGACGTCCTCCGCGACCTCGCGCATGGACACCCCCCGGGCGAAGGCGTGGCCCTGGATGAGCAGCTCGGCGTCGTCGGGCGAGATGCCGACCTGGGCGAGCACCATGCCGGTCGCCTGGTGCACGCGACGCCGCGAGAACCGGTCGGCCGTCGCCTCCTGCAGGTGGTCGTCGGCGACCTCGGAGACGGCCCGCCTCAGCAGGTGCCGGCTGACCTCCTGGGCCAGCTCCGACGCCCGCCGGGAGTGCCGGTCGCTGAGCACGTGGGCGCCGCCGGAGTAGAGGTCCATCGCGCCGAGGGCCAGGGGGCCGAGCATGAGGGGGAAGGCGAAGAGCGCCCCGATCGGGACGTCGTCGAGGGCCCGGGAGAACGCCGGCCAGAGGCGCTCGGGAGCCGACCGGAGGTCGGGCTCGAGCACGGGGCGCCGCTCGACCAGGGCGTCCCAGCAGGGGCCCTCGCCGAGGTCGAACTGGAGCTCGTCGAGCCGGGCCGCGACGTCGTCGGTGGCCGAGACCGTCTCGGAGCCGAGCAGGTCGCCCATGGTCGCGATCGAGAGGCCGCTGACCGGCAGCACGGCGAGCAGGGGCCCGGCGAGGTCGCCCCCGGACTCGGAGGCGCGGCGCAGCTCCGCCACGGCGGTCGCCGTCTCGTCGTCCACGTCGCCTCCCCAGCACACTCGCACGTCGTAGTCAACCGTACCCGCGACCCTGTCGCCGGTGCCGCCTCCCGTGGCACGCTGGGGGCACGCCGATCCCCCAGACCCCGGGACGACCATCCGCCGGCACCGCATCCGCGGTGCCGGTCCTAGCGAACGGGGCCCCCGATGATCGTCAGCACCCTCCATCTCGACGGGCAGCAGTACCAGCTCGACCCGTCCGTCGACGTCGCCGCCCTCAAGCAGCAGGTCGTCGCAGCCGCCGGGGCCGGCGCCGCCTTCGTCGACTTCTCGACCCTGGGCCACGGGCTCGTCTCGGTGCTCGTGACCGACCGCACGAGCGTCCTCGTCGCCTCGATGCCCACGGAGCCGGACGACGACGACAGCCGGACCCGCGCCTCCGACGCGGCTGCCGACGCCGCCCAGTGGTCGCGGCTCGACAGCTGGATCGACTTCGACGAGCACGCCTGGTAGCCGAGCGACGCTCACGCAGGCCACGATGGGGTGAGCGGTCACCCGGCGCAGTCGTCGACCCGACCGCGCCGAGCTGAGCGGAGACCGTCGTGCGCGTGGGAGTGCCTGCCGAGATCAAGAACAACGAGGCGAGGGTGGCCATCACGCCCGCGGGCGTCGACGCCCTCGTGCGTCGCGGCCACGAGGTGCTCGTGCAGAGCGGGGCGGGCACCGGGTCGCGCCTGTCGGACGACGACTTCGCCGCCGCGGGCGCCCTCGTCGTCGACGGGCCGGACGACGTCTGGGGCCGCGCCGACCTGCTGCTCAAGGTCAAGGAGCCGATCGCCGAGGAGCACCGGCACCTCCGGGCCGACCAGGTCGTCTTCACGTACCTGCACCTCGCCGCCGACCGGGCCCTGACGGAGGCGCTGGTCGCCTCCCGCACGACCGCGATCGCCTACGAGACGGTGCAGCTGGCCGACCGCTCGCTGCCGCTGCTGCAGCCGATGAGCGAGGTGGCCGGCCGGCTGTCGATCACGGTGGGGGCGTACCAGCTGATGCGCGCCTCCGGGGGTCGGGGCACGCTGCTCGGCGGCGTCGCCGGCACGCCCGCCGCGAAGGTGGTCGTCATCGGCGGCGGGGTCGCGGGCGAGCACGCCGCCGCCAACGCCCTCGGGCTCGGCGCCGACGTGACCGTCGTCGACGTGTCGCTGCCGCGGCTGCGGGCCCTCGAGGCGCGCTTCGACGGCCGCGTCGCCACGCGCCACTCGTCGCCGTGGGAGATCGCCGCCCAGGTGCGCGACGCCGACCTCGTGATCGGCTCGGTGCTGATCCCGGGGGCGGCGGCGCCCAAGCTCGTGACCGACGAGATGGTGGCCGGCATGAAGCGCGGGGCCGTGCTCGTCGACATCGCGATCGACCAGGGCGGCTGCTTCGAGGGGTCGCACCCGACGACCCACGACGACCCCACCTTCGCCGTGCACGACGCCGTCTACTACTGCGTCGCGAACATGCCGGGCGCGGTGCCCGAGACCTCGACCCGCGCGCTCACGAACGCGACCCTGCCCTACGTGCTCGCCCTCGCCGACCACGGGTGGCGGGCCGCGACCGCGGCCGACCCGGCCCTCGCGCTCGGCCTCAACGTCGTCGACGGCCAGGTGACGAACGCCGGCGTCGCGACGGCGCTGGGGCTGCCGCTCGGGACGGCTCCGACCCACGTGGGCTGAGGGCTCGGCGGGGCGCACCCGGGGCGCCGGGGGCGTGCGCCGGGGGCCTGGCCGCGACGCGCCGGGGCGCTTGCGCGGCGTCGTCCGGGCTGCCTACACTCGACCCCTGTTCGAACACGTGTTCGAGAGAGGCGGCCCCGATGAACATCTCCACGACCCGATCCGACGTCGCGCTCTGGTTCGTCGACGAGGTGCCCGACCGGCTCGTGCACGACGGCGTCCGCTACCGGGTCACCGACATGCCGACCCGCCTCTACGACGAGCCGACCTTCGTGCACGCGCTCATCACCCACCCGCCGCGGCAGTTCGTCGGCTGGCGCTTCCAGGCGACCGACGCCTCCGGCACCACCCACATGTTCGAGGTGCTGCGCGACGCCGCGGGGCGGTGGGTGCTCGGCCGCGTCTACGACTGAGCCGGTGCGGGCGGGCGAGGCCGCGCCTCCGTCCGGCGGACGGGGGGGCAGAGGGCACGCTGACGGACTCGGCAGGCGGCCGCTCAGTCGGCGGACCTGCGGCGCTCGACCTCGGCCTCGAGGGCCCGCAGCCGCGCCTGCTGCTCGTGGAACTCGATCTCGCGGTCGAGGTCGGCGAGCTGCTCCTCGGTGGTGCGGGGGCGCGGGCCGACGGGGGCGCGGCCGGCACCGACCGATCGGCCGGGCGCGCCTCCTCCGCCGAGCAGGCCCGAGCGACCCGGGCCGCGGGAGACGACGCTCTCGCGCACGGCGCCCCAGTCGTGCCCGACGATGAACCACAGCACCGACCCCACCAGGGGCAGGAAGACGACCAGCAGCACCCAGACGAGCTTCGGCAGCCCGCGCACCTGCGACTCGTCACGGGTGACGATGTCGACCAGGGCGAGGATCACCGTGACGAAGAGGAGCACGGAGATGAGCACGGACATGCCGCGAGCCTAGTGAGGAGGAGGAGGCCCGGTCGATCCCCCGGGAGGAGGGGCCTGAGGGGCCCGGACGGCCCCCGGGGAGGCGCGCGCGACGACCCCGGGGAGGCGCCCGGCGGGAGCCCCGGGACGCCCGTCGACGAGTTGTCGACAGGCTGTGGATCACCGTGTGGACAACCTGTGTGGACACGCCGTGCGCGCCGTGGAGAACTGGGGACAAGTGTGGAGAGAACTGTGGAAATGACAGCCGTGTAATTCAGCCACGAGCTCCTGACCAGCACTTTCGATGAGGTTCGGGCCTGTGGATAACTCGGCGCGAACGGTGTGGATTCTCCACATCGCGCACCGTGCGCCGATCCGGTATGAGGCGCGGGGCCCGCCCGCAGGTGCCGGTGCCAGACTCGGGCCACCGACACCCGACGGAGGACGACCGTGGCCAAGAACCGCTCGACGAAGAACGACTCGACGAAGAAGAAGGACTCCGCTCAGACCGGGAAGGGGTCGGCCGCGAAGGCCGAGGCCCGGGCCCGCGAGGCCTACGCGGTCGCGAAGTCGGCGGTCGCCGACGCCGCCTCGGCCGCCGCGAGGCTCACCACCGTGACGAAGCCCGGCACCGACGACCTCGCCCGGCAGCTCGTCGCCGTGCGGGCGGAGATCACGTCCGCCGTGCGCCGGGCGGAGAAGTCCGACGCACAGCGCGCCGAGCTGGAGGCGCGTCGCGCGGAGGCCGCGAAGGCGCGCGCCAAGGCGGAGAAGAAGGCCGCGAAGGCGGAGAAGGCGCGGGCCGCCGCGAAGGCCGAGCAGAAGGCCGCCCGCAAGGCCGCCACGAAGGCCGCGAAGGCCGCCGGAGCCGTGCAGGCCGCGACGACCACGCCTGCCACGCCTGCCGCCGAGGCGACGACTCCTCCCCGCACGGCCGGGGGGAGCGCCGCCACGACGGCAGACGTCGGCGCCCCGACCGGGGCGACGGACTACAGCCTCCCGCTGCCCGACGCCGACGAGACCGTCGTCCGCGGGGCGGACGGCGAGCCCACCCGCGAGGACCTGCACGCGCAGACCCTCGTGCACCTCCGCGGGCTGGCTCGCGACCGCGGCCTCCGGAACTACTCGCGCCTGTCGAAGGGCGACCTGGTCCGGGCCCTGCAGCAGGCGTGACCGACGCACCCGGACGTCGCCGCGCCTCCCGCCGTAGGGTCGTCGCATGACCTCGGACCAGAGCGACAGCCAGATCGGCGACGTCTTCGCCCGCCTGGCCGACTCGCTGCGGGCCGGCGACGACATCGTCGACACGATGGACGTGCTGGTGCGCGCGGCGGTCGACCACACCCGGGCCGCCGAGGCCGCGGTCGTGCTCGTCGCCCCCTCGGGCGTGCTGCACGTCGTGGCCTCGACCACCGAGCGCTCGGTCGACGTCGAGGAGGCGCAGATCGGCACCGGCTCCGGGCCCTGCCTGGCGGCCTACGAGCGGGGCGAGGTGATCGAGGTGCCCCTCGTCGCGGCCGTCGCCGACCAGTGGCCCGAGTTCGTCGAGACCGCCGAGAGCTCCGGGCTCCGGGCGGTCGTCGCAGTGCCCCTGCGGGTGCGCGACCGCAGCATCGGGGGCATGAACGTGTTCCTCGCCGAGCCGGGCAGCCTCCCGGCCGTCGAGCTCGCCCTGCTCGAGGCGATGTCTCACGTCGCGACGATCAGCGTGCTGCAGCAGCGCGACGCCGACGCCCGCGACGAGCTCGCCGACCAGCTGCAGCGGGCGCTCGACGCCCGCGTGACCATCGAGCAGGCCAAGGGCTTCCTCGCCTACCAGCACCACGTGAGCGTCGACCAGGCGTTCGGCCTCATCCGAGAGCACGCCCGCCGCCACCGGGTGCGCCTCCGCGAGGTCGCCGAGCAGGTCGTCCGGCGCGAGATCAGCCTCTAGGCCGAGCCGCCCGCGCCGGAGGCGCGATCGCTCGAGCGGACCGCGTCGCCCCCCGGCCCCTCCGGCTCGGGCAGCACCTGCAGGCCCGTGCCGCTGTCGGCCGAGGCCGCGAGCACCCGGAGCCAGGCCGGGTTGATCGAGGGCGGCCTGCTCCCGGCGTACCGGAAGCGCAGGCTCACCGTCGGGTGCACCCAGACGGTGCTCCGGCCGTCGCCGGCCGAGGCCGGCTCCTTCCACGAGAACGCGAAGCTCTCCTGGCGGCGCAGCTTGGCGATCATGACGATCTGCAGGTGCGCGAGGAGGCGGTCCTCCATCTGCACCTCAGCGGTGTGGCGGTCGTAGATGAGATGTCCCACAGGGTCCTCCGGGTCGTCAGCGGGCGTCGTCGTCGACGCCCTCGGATGTCGTGCTCGTCGGCCGCGCCGCGTCGAGGACCTCGACCGCGTCGGCCGCGGAGACGGTCCACGTCATCGTGGCCGTCACGGTCGCCGTGCCCCCGGGCCCGACGTCGTCGCTGAGGAAGTCGACCCGGACGTCCGACACGGCCCGGCCGCGGGTCGGCAGGCCCTCCGTCGCGCGGACGATCGCGGCGTCGTCGTAGGGCATGTTCGAGATGGCCATGGTGCTCGATCCGGTCGGGGTGCAGGTCGCGTCGGCGGTGCGGCGGTCGACGTCGCCCCAGTCTCCCCCTTCGACGAGACAGCGGTCACCCCGGGCGCCGGAGGCAGCGCGCTCGGCACCCCACGAGCCGGCGGACGCGCCTCGATCCGCTCGGCGACGGGATTGTCCGCAATGCGAAGTCCCTAGGGGCACTAACTAGCTGGACTAGCTAGATCGTGTGAACATTCATCTCGTACCGGTCCACGGCGGTACGGCCCGACTCACGGCGGGCCCGGGGTCGACGACAGCGTCGCCGACGCCACAGTCACCGACGACAGCGCAGGGCTGTCAGGAACGAGAACGACATGAGCACCGCGACACCGTCTCCGTTCACGGAGATCCGCGCCGCCGAGCGCCAGGCCACCCTCTTCGTCATCGCCACCTCGACGGTCGCCGCCTGCGGCGCGCTCGTCGCCGGCATGCTGCTCGCCCTCGGGGTCGCCGCGTGAACGCGGTCGGCGCCGGAGCCCCCTGGTCGGACGTCGCCCTGCCCGCCACCGAGCCCCTCGACCTCTCCGATCTCGCGGGCCTGCCCGACGCAGCGGCCGCCTGATGGACCTCCGCCAGCTCACGCACGAGGCGCTCGTCGCCGCCGTCGCCGGCCACTTCGTCGGCCCCGAGGGCATGTCGGCCCGCGAGGTGCGCAGCCACTCGAGCTCGACCAGCCCTGCCTCGTCGGCCGCCACGGGCCTCGCCCCGTCGCCGCACGCCTCCTCGCGGGGCACCGACGCCGGCACGCGCTCCGCCCGCAGCACGGCAGGGGTGGCCTGATGCCCTTCGCCGCGCGCGCCCTCGCCGCCGAGTCGGAGCACGTGTCGTACTTCGACACCAGCATCGACGACGACGACCTCGACTGACCTCCGACAGCCCCAGGAGGCGGGGGTCGCCAGGCCGCCCCGGCCGCCCTACGATCTCGGACGGCGACCTGCACGACCGACGCCGCGCCTCCCCCGGGGCCCGGCACCGCCCCGCCCCACGACCGACCTCGCACGACCAGGACGCCCCGTACCCCGCATGACCCGCAGCACCCCGGCCCCGCCCCCGCAGCACCGGCCACCCCGTCGCCCGCCGACGGCGCGACGACAAGAGGACTCCCCCGCGATGCCCCAGCGACTCCAGGCAGCACGCCTGCACGCCTCCCTCGAGAGCTACCGGATCACCGAGCAGCGCCTCGACCGCACGGGCGCGTCGTCGCCCCTGCCCCGCACCGAGCGCGACGCCCTCGCCCTCATCGTCGCGGCGGAGAAGACCGAGCACCCGATGACCCCGGGCTCGCTCGCGGCCACGCTGGGCTTCACGACGCCCGCGGTGTCGAACCTGCTGCACCGCCTCCAGGACGCCGGGCTGGTCGTCTGCGAGGCCGACCCCGCCGACCGCCGCCGCAAGACCGTGCACACCACGGAGGAGGGGCGGGTCGCCTGCGACACCACCACGACGGTGCCGCCGGTGCAGGAGTTCCTGATGCAGGTGCCGCCGGAGCAGGCGCAGGTGGTCGCGGCGTTCCTCGACGAGCTGAGCACCGTGATCGCGTCGCAGGCGGAGCGCGTCTCGCGGTAGCGCTGCGCGCGGCGAGCTGCGCTGCGGCACGGCGCGCTGCGGCACGGCGCTCGTCGTGACCCCAAGAACCCGCGCCGGCCCCCGTGCGCGCGCGGGGGTCGGCGCGGGTTCCTGGGGTCAGGCGTGCCTGCGCGGACGCGCAGCCGCGCAGCGTGCCTGCGCGGCCGCTCGGCCGCGCGCGGCTAGCGGCGGGCCTCGCCGACCAGCGCGCCGCGCTCGGTCGACGCGAAGCGGTCGAGCATCGCGACGAGCTCGGCCGCCTCGACGTTGGCGCCGAACGACTCCGCGTGCGGCTGCAGCGCCACGCTGTCGCGCAGCGTGCCGGCGGGCACCGGGTCGAAGCCCCAGGAGTCGACCAGCGCCGAGACGGTCGCGACGGCCGCCGCGTCGTCGCCGGCCACGGCGATCGCCTTGCGGCCGGCTGCCCCCGCAGGCTGCGGGCCCTCGTCGAGGTCGTGGTAGCCCATGTGGTTGAACGCCTTGACGACGACCGAGCCGGGCAGGTGCCGCTGCACGAGCTCGCTCGTGGAGGTGGCCGGGTCGTCGAGGTCGGCGCGGTGCCCGTCGACCTCCCACCAGTAGTTCATGGCGTCGACGACGACCTTGCCGCGCAGCGCCTCCTCGGGCACGCTCGCCAGCTTGCCGAGCGGCAGCGCCAGGACCACCAGGTCGGCCTGCTCGACCGCGTCGACCGCCCGCGCGGGCTCGGCGCCGGGCGCCACCACGGTGAGGATCAGGCGGATCGCCTCGGGGTCTCCCGAGCCCGCCACCAGCACGCGCTGGCCCGCGGCGACGGCCCGCCGCGCCATGACCGTGCCGAGCTTGCCGGAGCCGAGGATCGCGATCGTCCGCGGCACGTCGCGAGGGCTGTCGGAGGCGGTGGTCGCGACCTCGGGGACGGCGTCGGCCTCGGGGGCGGCGTCGTGGGCAGTGTCGGTGGCGGTGTCGGTGTCGGTCATGGTGCCTCTCTCGGTGGTGCGCGCCCGTGTAGGTGACGCGTCAACGATGTGGTTGACGTGTCAATGATGCGCCGCTACGGTCGACGTGTCAACGGGCCCGCGAGCGGGCACCGCACCCGAGGCACGAGGAGGCGCGCATGGCCGACGCGACGCAGGGCACGCCCCGCAGGCGGTCGCCGGACGCCGCCGAGCTGGCGACCTGGCGCGACTACCTCGAGACGTCCGAGGCCGTGGGCCGCACGCTCGGCGCCGCCTTCGCCTCGTCGTCGGGCATCTCGTCGGGCGACTACACGGTCATGCTCGCGCTCCGCGAGGCTCCCGGCCACCGCCTCCGCTCGTCCGACCTCGCCGCCGTCGCGGGCTGGGAGCGCAGCCGGCTGTCGCACCACCTCCGCCGCATGCAGGAGCGCGGCCTCGTCGCCCGCGGCCCCGTCGACGGCGACGCCCGCGGCGCCGCGGTCGAGCTCACCGAGACGGGTGCGCGGCTGTTCCGCAGCGCGTCGGCCGCCCACCTGCGGCTGGTGCGCGAGGTGTTCGTCGACGCGTTCTCGGCGGCCGAGCTCGAGCAGGTGGCGGGGCTGACCGCGCGCCTCCGGCAGCACCTGGAGGCGCGGGGCAGCGCGCCCGAGCCGCCCACGTGACCGGGGCGGAGACCCCTGGGCCCCCGCCGCGCCGGGCGACGGTGGTCGTGGTGGGCGCGGGCCAGGCGGGGCTCTCGGCGGCGCACCACCTGACGCGGCGGGGGTTCGCGTCGGCGCTCGACGAGGCCGGCGCAGGTGCGCTCGGCGACGACGCCGCGGGTGCACTCCACGACCCTGCCGCCGCGCCCACGCTCGTCGTGCTCGACGCCGACGCCCGCCCCGGAGGCGCGTGGCAGCACCGGTGGGAGTCGCTGCGCATGGGGACCGTCAACGGCATCTTCGACCTGCCCGGCATGCCCCTGCCGCCCGTCGACCCCGAGGAGCCGAGCCGCACGGCGGTGCCGCGCTACTTCGCCGCGTACGAGGAGCGGGAGCGGCTGCCGATCGTCCGGCCCGTGCGCGTCACGGCGGTGCGGGCGCTCGACGGCGACCCGGCCGGCGAGCTGCTCGTCGAGACGACCGCGGGCCGCTGGCGGACGCGTGCCGTGGTCAACGCCACCGGCACGTGGAACGCGCCCGTCGTGCCCGACCTGCCCGGCCGCGAGCTCTTCACCGGCCTGCAGCTCCACAGCCGCGACCACCGTCGGGCATCCGACCTCGCCGGGATGCGCGTGGCGGTCGTCGGCGGCGGCATCTCGGCGGTGCAGCTGCTCGAGGAGGTCAGCCGCGTCGCCACGACGATCTGGTACACCCGGCGGGAGCCCGTCTTCCTCGACCACGACTTCACGCAGAGCCTCGACGGGGTCGACGTCGAGCGCCGCGTCACGGCGGACGCCGCCGAGGGCCGGCCTCCGGCGAGCATCGTCTCGTACACCGGCCTCGGCTGGACGAGCTACGCCGTGGAGGCGCGGCGCCGGGGAGTGCTCGCCCGTCGCCCGATGTTCTCCGCGCTCGGCCCGCGCCACGTGGTCGAGGCCGACGGCACGACCACGAGCGTCGACGCGGTGATCTGGGCCACGGGGTACCGGGCCGACCTCGACCACCTCGAGCCGCTCGGGCTCCGCGGTCCGCTCGGCGGGGTGCCGCTCGTCGGCACGCGGGCACGGGCCGACGAGCGCGTGCACCTGATCGGCTACGGGCCGTCGCAGTCGACCGTGGGGGCGAACCGGGCGGGGCGCGCGGCGGCGATCGCGCTGGCGCGGAGGCTCGGGCGGCGCTGACCCCGACT
>Ga0265780_10003068_pt1 | contig 22218 bp, 16 predicted proteins | sample P1T30metagenome_FD_192432 | JGI IMG/M metagenome (GOLD analysis project Ga0265780, IMG submission 192432) | Plant litter microbial communities from East Loma Ridge, Irvine, California - P1 T30 | ecosystem: Environmental > Terrestrial > Plant litter > Unclassified | place: USA: California...
AATGTGGACAACGGGTGGGCCGGTGGAAGACTTAAGTACCTCGGGAATAAATTCAAAATACAAGTCGTTATGCGCCAATTGCATTGGGTAAGTCCTTCACACAGTCAGGGTAAAGTGTAGTACGGGTACTTGAAGCCCCGAAGCACCCTCTGCTCATTGTCTCTCAGTAGGTAAGCCTTGTCACGACTCACGATGGAGGCCTGCATATTGGTCGGCCCGTCACTCTGCACGTTCGAGGCACAGGCTGCCCAGCCTCACCTTTAGATTAAAAGACGGGCTCGTAGGATCGTCGCTTAATCTCTTGACTAGGGGAAATCGCGAGGGACCCACTCCATAACTTAGTCTGTCATTCGCCAAACTAGACAAGGGGTCAACGCGGTGTGCGGGGACATCTACCGTGCCGTTGGATCCACTAGCGCACGGTGCACACCACCACATAAGCTTTGGGCAAGACGGGCAAAAGTGTACAGGGCAGGGATGACCGCTTTCGAAAAAATGTGTCGCGCCAAAGAAGCGTGTGTCCGATGATCTTAATCACGAACTTACTCACCGCTGACGCCTCGCAATGCAGCCCCCGAACTCAATGTTCATGTTGCAGGTGCCTGCTGTATAAGTCCCGTCGCCAGGGCGCCAATACTCTGGTTTTATACTCGCCTCTTCGCTCCCCTGCGCGGTGTATATCTTCGTTCGCTTTTTGTTATAATTCTTCTTCTAAGGTCGGCCCTTCTCAGGTGAACTCTAATCCGCATCAGCATGTTTGTCCTCAAGGCTCTTTCCGTCCTCTCTTTGCTAAGCTCCTTGGCTGCCTCGCGCATCATGTATGTTGCTTCCTTCCATGCGTGGATGATAGTTGCCCTTTGAGAACGACTCGCTGACATAGGGTACAGTGATGGCGCAGAGCACACTCCTTATCGCGGCGCCAACGTGAAGCGTGCAACTAATTCTACCTCCATCACCACTCTCGAAGACTACGAATATGTCGTCGTCGGCTCTGGTGCGGGTGGTGCTCCCCTCGCGGCCAAGCTGGCTATTGCTGGCTACAAAGTCCTGCTCCTTGAAGCTGGCGATGACCAGACCAACACCACTCAGTATAATGTACCAGCCTTACATTCCGTCGCTGCTGAATATGAGCCAATGCGATGGGACTACTTTGTCAAACACTTCGACGACGAAGCAGAGATGAAGAAGGATGCCAAGCTCACATATGAACTGCCCGACGGCTCCCGTTACACAGGTCCAAAGCCACCGGCAGGTGCCAAACCCATGGGTATTCTTTACCCTCGTGTCGGATCTCTGGGCGGCTGCACTGCGCATAATGCCTTGATCACGGTAAAGCCGTTCAACAGTGACTGGGAATACATTCAGCGCATCACTGGTGATGCTTCTTGGGCGCCAAAGAACATGCAAAAGTACTTCGAGCGCATCGAGAGGTCCCGCTACCTGCCCAGCAGCATCGTTGGCCATGGTTTCTCAGGTTGGCTCGAAACTTCGCTGACCGACTTGACTTTGATCGTCCAAGACCTCAAGGTCATCTCTCTGGTCCTGTCAGCTGCGACGGGTATGGGCAAGAACCTTCTTTCCAATCTTTTGACCACTGTCACTGGCCTTGGTCAGGTTCTGCTTCGCGACATCAACAACCCTTCTCCCAACCGCGATTCGCAAGAGGGCCTATGGCAGGTTCCTCTGGCCATGAAGATTCCTGAGTACAAGCGTGCTGGACCTGTCGACTTGCTCCACCAAGTTCTGGAGGCGAAGAACAGCGATGGTAGCCGCAAGTACCATCTCGACATTCAGCTCAACACCCTCGTTACCAACGTCAACTTCGCCCAAGTGGACGGTAGCAAGCCCAAGGCGACCGGTGTCAACTTCCTGACCGGAAAGTCTCTCTATGGTGCCGACCCTCGCCGTCAGTCCGGATCTGCCACCAGCCAAGGCGACAAGGGCTCAGTCAAAGCTACCCGTGAGGTCATCCTGTCTGCTGGTGCCTTTAACACTCCCCAGATTCTGAAGCTTTCCGGTGTTGGTCCAAAGGAGGAGCTCGAGAGCTTCGGCATCAAGGTCGTCAAGGATCTCCCAGGTGTTGGTACCAACCTCCAGGATCGCTACGAGGTTCCCGTCATTGGCCAGGCACCCAGCAAACTCTCTCTTCTGAATGGTTGCACTTTCCTTGAGGGTGACCACGACCCCTGCCTGGAGAGGTGGGAGAATCTCCCTCTCGGAATCGGCAAGGGTGTCTACGCCACCAACGGAGTCGCCCTCGCCATCACCAAGAAGGCGAGCAACTCGCCCAACGGTAACGCTGATCTATTCGTTGCCGGCTGGCCCGCTTACTTCAACGGTTACTACCCCAACTTCTTCCAGAACGCCACCGACGGCTCAAACCACTGGACATGGCTCGTACTCAAGGCCGAGTCTCGTAACAACGCCGGAACCGTCACTCTGCGCAGCACCAACCCTCGGGACGTTCCTGATATCCGCAAGCGCAACTTCGGCGTTGGTGGCGAGGAAGACCTTACGGCCCTGGTCGAGGGAATGAAGTACGGCCGCAAAGCCTTCCAGGACCTCATCCCTCTTGATGGCAAGTTCTCCGAGGTCTGGCCCGGCAAGCAGGTGCAGACAGACGAGCAGCTGAAGACCTTTGCCAAGTACGAGTCGTGGGGTCACCACGCCTCGTGTACTTGCCCCATTGGCGCCGACAACGACCCAAAGGCCGTCCTTGACACCAACTTCAAGGTCCGTGGTATCGATGGTCTCCGTGTCGTCGATGCGTCTGCTTTCCCCAAGATTCCCGGTACCTACATCTCTATGCCTCTCTACATGCTGTCAGAGAAGGCTTCCGATGTCATCATTGAGGCTGCCAAGTCTTCTGCATAGATAGCGAACCCGCGGACCGCGCGTGATCTTTTGTCGAGCGTTTTGTTGTACATACCATACCGCCTTTAGCCAGCGCATAGAAGCCATTAATTCATTATTTGTTAATACTATCCAATAACGAGTGTCTCTTGCTGCTCACATTGCAGGGTAGAATGTCGGTGGTGCGATTTGCCTGCGCACGCGCTACCACCTGCGTGCTCACGCGTTTGTCGCACGCCCCTCGAATCTACATGATCATCCGAATGTCAATACTGGGCTGTCTGGTCGTATGCGAAGATCCCATGGTTAAGACAAGTGATGGCTTGGGTCGCACTGCAGGTTTGTTGGGATGACCTTGAAATGAACTTCAGGGGTGAGGCGGTGTTCACAGCATCTTCCCAGAATGGTCAGGCGCGAGCCACTACCCGCATGGGCCATGGCATGAGCCGAATTCGGGAGCGCTAAACTTTCCCCAATTGACTCTTCTTCGACCGTTTCAGCTCGACGTCTTCCGCAATTTAAATCTCTAAGCCCGCCCAGTGCCGCCTAAAATTTCCGCGCCAGTACGTTCCAGAGCTCGCATCATGTCTTCGAATCAAGCCACTTTGTTGATCGTGGAGATTACCAGGCCATCAAATTGGTCAAAGTTGAACACTGAACTTGAAACAACTGCGCGACGGAGCATTTCCACGTGGTGGCGGCCGCACCTCCGACAAGGTCGACACTTGTAGGGTATGGCCAGGAAAAGGTTTGTGACCATCGCAGGGACATGAAAATTTTCAAGACGTGGTTGAACAACATAACCCACCTGCTCTTTGCGCGTAGTGCCCAAAGGCTAAGCTTGACTCGCAATGAAAAAGGACGATTGACTACGCTTAACAGTGTGGAGTCCGGCTCTGTCACCCGAGCAGGAGTCCGGAGTGACTGGGAAAACGTCGACACTAGGTCGGGCTTCCTTCCAGGCATTCAGCCGCACAGATACAGATCTCAAGGGCATCTCATCGCCCTAGAACGGCCTCGAGCTCCGCACAGTTCTTTCCCCGTGGCTTGTCAACGGATTAAGCTCACCTCAGCTTACCTTGGCGGCTTTGGTAGTTCCGCCACAGTGCAACTTTGCAGGCCAACGCCACTTTGTAGTAGGGATATGCGGAGCTACTCCTCACAAACCACCGACGCAAGAAGCTTGTGGCGTAGTCTGAGGTAGTTGATAATGCGATCCTTGAGATTTTGTTTTGGCGCGACTGGCCAAAGCTGCAAATACTAGCACATCATCTTTGCGAAACAACTGCTTATAGAAGCCTCTAGAGGTAATAAGAAAAGAGCAGAGTAGTGCTGTACTCGTCCTCTGACTCGAGTGGAATGCATGTATTCACAAGGTAGTAGCACTGCTCGAACACAATGAGTTCCGTGACGTAACTCTGGCGCTATTATCAACCTCATCCTCAAATCTTTGTCGTCGATGGTCAGAAGGCGTTTGCGCTAAATAATTGCTGACTGTGTTTGTAGCCCGAAAGTCTACGTTGCGCGGCTGACGATGAAGCCTGACTGTTTTAAAGTGATGCAGCTGATGCTGGAGCCTGAAGCTATTCGCCGAGTAATATGTGCGTCTAACCTCCTTCATCTCTACCGTGTACACATTCGAGCTTCAGTGAAAGCACCGCCTTCTCAACCATCTCGGACTGCATATCCTGCTTCTTGTGGTGCTCTTTTTTTCGACAGGCTAGCTCGAGACAGAGACATCGACATCGTAAGCAAAGGCAAATCTTGCCATAGATGTGCGCCGCATCAGTATCTAGGGGGCCTTTGAGTCGGTAATGCCCGGATAGCCTCCGTGTGTCGTTGTGTTGATCTAACCGATGATACAATGTTTGAGTACATACAGGCACAACTATCGTATTTAAGATGTCAAGAGAGATGCGTAAGGCCATTCAGCAAGACTTGCCTATTCAATGCCTAGAGATTCGAGATTGTCTGAAGTGGCTACGTGATACGACCTCATCATACCTATCTTACAACAGCGGCAAAATAGGTTTCCATCACATAAAGAAACAGTCGCGGACAGCTTAGTTCAGCCGCATTATAAGGAAGGACATTGTGTCATTCCTGATAGATGCTCACTCTAGCTTCAGAGGATAGTATGTTTTCAGACAGCCTGGATAGCCTCCACGTCCTTTTACGTTAATTTGGCTGATCATAGACTACTTGAGTACATCTAGGCACAGCTGTCGTGTACAAGAAACACGACAAAAAGAAGCCGTCTTGCACTCGGATAGCGCTATTTGCCGGAACCGTTATCCAGGCTTAACTAGCCGACCGCGGTTGTGCTTTTCGGACACGCACTGCTTGTTTCATAAAAGGTACAGATGAGGTCAGTTTGGAGGAAAGGGCTTTGACCCGCTGCACCGACTCTGAACTCATATATGGGAGGTTCGGCATTTGCCAATGCTCGAGCTCGGGGAATTGTTACTCAATACAGAGAGTGAAACTGTGGGATGGGATTACACTCGATTCAGAGAGTGATACTGCGAAATTACACTAGATGCAGAGAATGAAATAGCCTTTGCAAGAACTCGAAAAAGTTAACCTGCTTCATGTGGTGGTGCGTACTGTTGATTCCGCAACCTCGGTGTGGCCGGAGCGGATGAGATCGCAGTGGCATATGGGCAACCAAGCAAACGCTCCATCCAAGCGATCATCCTCATCAAGACGCTTTGTAGACTGAGGGACATGAATTTGCTCTAAACCTGCACTACAAAGGTCGTGGACAATGGGATGATCTCGCATTCACTTCTCATTGTCACTTTTGTGGGTCCATTGTTCCCTTGTCTCGATTCTTTCATTCGCCCACCATTGTTCTTCAGCGACTTAGAAGTATATCTTGAACCAGACCAAAGCCCATAGACATAGTACAATAATTCTTCCTCATTATTTTAACCGACCGCACACGCATAATCACTATTTCAGCAATGGCGCCAACACTTCGCAACCTCCCTTCAAGACAGAATCGGGGCGGGTCTGTGCGCCAGCAAGCCAAAAACAACGCCATATCACACATCAGTCGAGGCTGGTCACAAAAGATAATCGGGCGGGAGACACGAGGCATACGTCGCCCTGGACTAGAGTGTTATCGCCGCGAGATGGTGAAGGCCTATCTTCATTGCCCACGCATTCTCAACTGGATCAACACTCATCAACCATCCCGCAACCGATGCGCATATCATCAAGACCGCAGGCATACACCGGCGCGCAGGTGTCCATCTTGTGCATTCAAGAAGCTTGCTGATGTGTATTGGGACAAAGAAAGCACCCAAGCAGCCATCGACAACAAAGTAAACGAGCTGGACGAGGCTGCGTTTTGGGATGGGCTTCAATTGCCCTGGTCTTCAGGCAAACACAGCATGGAAGACCCCTCCGAATATGCTGAACATCTTGTCAACGCTTTTGTTGGTTCGAATATTGCAGGTCCGAAATTTCAAGAATGGACAGATGAGGCGGATGCAATCTTCTTCTTGGACCTTGCCTACACGGATACCTGTACAACAGATGGCTGCGGTCGTGTTACAACGTCAGCCATTGAGACAAACTCCCTTTTCCAGGTCTCCCTTCCGGCGAGTGGCACTATTGACTTGGATCAAGCCATTAATAACACTATGATCGACACTACTGATAAGTACTGCGACAATTGCTCTCCAGCAGCAAGCGTCAGGCATGACCGGGTTACGAAAATCGAAGCTGCGCCCCAAGTTCTCACCATGCAACTCAGACTACACCAAAATATTCCTACCAAACGGAAGACTAATCAAGGAAGACCTATTGCCAGACTCATTAAGGTCAACACTGTTGTCAATCTTCGAAACGCTCTCGACTTGACTCGCCATCAGGCCAACAAGAGTGTTCCTCTTAAGTACCACCTTCAGGCAGTGACAAGCCATTCTGGAGACAGCTTATACACCGGACACTACATGGGTCAGATGCGGACGTCGAACCATACCTACAAAACGAACGACCATACAGTGAGACAAACAGCGCCGTCCACCTTGACCGAGTGGCCGCAACAATGGCCAGGTAGAACCATGGATGATGTCAGACGTAAGAAGAAGAAAGCCGCGACAAAAGGTGGATATGAGTTCACTCCATATGTGCTGACATGGGTCATGACGTCGGGGAATTGAGCTCACGAGCATTTCTTCTCAGCGGATCTTGCAACATGCTAGAGATTCTACAATACAATTTTAGTAGAGCTGTGAGCAAGGGTAATACCACGAAGCGCTTTTAGATTAATCAAACTTGTTCTGTATTTTGAAGCTACTTCAAGGCGGGTCACTGTACGCCCGCTGTTTATCCACTCCGCACCCTTTAAGTGTCGATGTCCTCGTGCTGCCGTTCAGAAACTGGCATAAATTAGCTTCGCTTTCTCTTCTGCAAACAACTGGTCGATTGCGGCGTCGAGTGACGAGCCTCTGACGAACTCGGATGGCTCGTATTCTTCGCCACTGCCGCTGTTCTCTGCGTCCCTCGTATCAGCCACCTTAGACTCATCCACAAGCACCTCTTCCATATCCTGGTGTCCCTCTTTAGTATGCTTCTCGGCCTCTAGTCTCGCGCGAGTCAACTCGTCCAGCAACATCTGCCGCTCCTGGTAAGTCCACTTCGCAAGCATGCGAAACGCGAGCTTGGCCTGTTCGGTCTCCTCTATCGCTTTCTTCGCGTCTTCTCGGGCCCTCATGAGTTCTTGTGCCAGCTTTACGCTGTGCTTCATTGCGCGTTCGTACTGCTCCATGCTGACGTAGCCGGGCATGGTTTGAGGGATGGCTTGATGAGGCAAGGTGTAGTACGGAGGAGCTGGGTGACTTGAAGGCTCGGCCGTATCAATTGATGTGAAGCTATGACTTTCCTGTGAGGATCCAGTATCGCAACCTGGCGTGTCTCGTGTGAGGGAGGCGAGGTCTTGAGGTGCGGAGCGAGGGATCGTGCCATGATGCAATAGACCTGATAAGCCCCAAAGCGGCGCAAGCTGCAACAAGTATGTTAGATGTCTATCTCGAGTCCTGTGAGGGCGTGAAACGTACATCTTTGGGCACACGCAGTGATGCGCACTCCATTGGATCGCCTGCCATCTTGCACTCTTATCCAAAAACGCGTTTTCTGTGGTGTGGAGGTATCAAAAACACTGAAGCAAGTTGTCGATTTGCGAGCTCCGTCGGAGACACTAGTGCGTTTGCCAAACGCACGCTTGGATCAGGTGACTGGTCCTTCACTGCCCTACCCCTTGCCGTCCGACAACAACACTCGGCCATCGATGTGAATTAGACAGACGAACCTGCAGTATCTCGACAGTTATGTAATAGCTGCTAGCGATAGCAAAACCGAGAGTAACAAGGGGACTTTCTTGTCTAATGCTAGCTGCTCAGCGATTGCGGCTGACATTAGTTTTAACACCAGTGTCATAGCTTCGAGTACTACAATGGCATACATGCTCTCGAGCAACTAACGTGCTCCGCTATCATTGCGGGTATTCTTTCTATACAGCGCACATGCAGCAGCACTCAATGTCAAGATAAAATTTGAGGCGCAGTGAAAGGGACAAATTCTCATGCTCCATGGAATCTTCCAGTCATTACATCATACAGCGTTTGCGACTATTGCGACTAGACTTTCACGCCGACCACTGCCTCGACCAGACCCCACCTTCGCGCCCTGTCTCAACTTCTACGCCAACTTCAACTTGTCAATCGCACACGCATCGATAGCGCGGGCATGCATCATCTGAATGCCGCCATTTATGGCAATGCCTCAAAAAAGCCGAGCTACGGAGGGCGCGCAACCGCTGCGCTACCCCGACAGGTGACATCTTCTCGCAGTGCCGGGAACTCCTCAGTAAGTACTTCACCGTCAATTGATACCTGATTTGGCATCGTGGGTGGGTATACCCCATGGATATCACGCGCGCGATGCTTATCCAGTACCTGAAGACATCCTGGGCTTCGTATCTGGTGAACACACGAGTAAACCAACGTCTAACCAACTCTTCAGGACACCACGATCGGATCACACCCTCCATACGATCCCTCGCCCATGTACGGCCCGACGGAGTACCAGCTGCCCAGCGTCAAACAACTAAAGGAAGCGAGAATTGTGTTTGACATGGGTAGGGACGGAGCGATTCGCGTAGATCCTGTTGATCGACCACTCAAGCATATGCGCAGCTATCTTCCGCCTGCTCGTCCTTACTATGATCAATTCACCATCACTATCATGAAGCCATTCATGGCTCAAAAAAAGAAGGAAATGTGGCTCATGCTGGTCGTCCTTCTTGCATGGCAAGGCGACGAAATGTAAGAGCCCATGTTCGATTTGCCGCACAGATGATCATCATGGCGCTGAGTGTCCCATGGTATATACGACGGTGAGATGGTGGAAGGAACAAGTCAAGTGGCCTAAGGCTAGTTTGCAAGTGCATCCAAACGCATCTGAGCTTGTCTATCTCATCGTTGCCAGCGTGTTCCTCTACAGACCTGGTATGTCGTATCAGGAGCCGCTGGTCGTCAACATGGATCATCCCTTAGTGCGCGACTTCTACGGAGGCCTTATGCCTAAAGTTCTGTTGCCAGACTGGATGGAAGACCTTGCGACCAAAACCCTGGCGGCAAACACAGCATCCGAGAGGCAAACCCTTATCCATGATCCACCCCAAGACCTCCAATCCCGAGTTAAGCCGGATCCAGTTCCTAAAGAGGCCGAGTCGATCGACGTGGTTCTTGCAGCATCGAAGCAAAGCACAGAGCCTTTGACCCCCGATCTGGCTACAGCCGACCCGCTATCACAAGAGTCTTTGGACGGGCTCTTTTCCGGTGATTATTCCCGCATGAAAAAGGAAGACGCTGATGACGAGGCCGCGAGAAAGCTTAAAAGCAAAGAGCGCCGGGAAAAGAAGATTAGAGCAAGGCAGCAGGAGCAGAAGCAGATGGATGAACAAAAAAAAGCGGCTATCCGGAAAGCCCATGCGAATGTCGTCATAGCAAGGCAAAGGTTCGAGGAGGCGCAGAGGGTTTTGGTAGAAATGGAGCAGATAGCGCAGGAGCTCGAGAGTGGTGTGGAAGACCAGATCTAAGGACCTGAAGATACATATATCTCGAGGCGTTCTGCACAAGACTAACTGAAAGCATTTGCATATCAAGCTTTTAGTGCTACGAAAGATACACTAAACTAATTAGAGATGTTTTTATACACGTAATGTCACTTATAACGCTAATTATTAACTAATTTACGCGCTAGCTAGGTTAAGAATTAGGGTAGAAGTGAAAGAGAAGCACTAATCAAGAAGTAGCAAAAAAGTGCAAAAAATATACAATTGGGGAGCTCGCCTATGGTAACCCAACAAAGCTACGATCCAGCTGGACAATGCTGAAGGTCTGGTAAGAGACCTTTACAGAAGGCTTTCACTATCCTGTACCAATTGTGTAGGAATGGAACTTTAAATTGAATATAACCCACATTGACAAGCCTAAAGACTAATACATGTACATAGATCTCGCTTAAGGCATAATGAAAAGTCATTGATTAAGCCTGTCGCTAGTAATTCTTCCATGTTAATTGTGGTCTCTCGGTCCCGATTGCGACAAGTGCTGCTTGGCTTTGACATTACCCCCATATTTTCTGAGGACAGGTTTCCATAATTATTTATTATCACAGTGCATACGTAGGTACAACATGACGCGGAAACACACTACAGAATTTGGGTTTGTAGCTGCGAGTTGGACACCCGGAATGATCTACAGGTACACACGACGTTGCCAATTCTCAAAGGAAAACTTCATACATACTATCCCAAAACATTGCAGCTCCCCTCAAGTGCAAGTATCATTAATGCCTTCAGCAACCTTGAATGTTCAACAAGCTCAAAAGCCTCCCAGTGTAATCAACAGGCTCAAGTCGGCGACCATGGGATGGCAAACTATAGCGAGCCATCTCTTTGTCGAGGTCGAACTTCCTCCCGCCTCTCATATCAAGATAGCTCGGCTCCGGCGCCAGCCCCATTCCATCTGCCAAACCTTTGACGATGAGTTCAAGCTCGTGCAGCCCGCGCGGTATACCACTACCTTGCATGATGGCCTGCAGGGTCAATGATATGTTGGAAGGTGCCGTAGGTGCAGTTGATTCTGAGGATGATGAGTCATTTATAAGAGGGAGTGTGGCGTTTTCATCCTGCCTGGAGACTATCGTACCAAACTTGCCGTGCTTGGTGAGCGGCAGCTTCATGCCGCGCGTGAACGTAGGCTCTTCTGATGTCTTGAGTGAGTTGAAAGCGAGACACACGACTTTCCGACGAGCAGAGGAAGTACGGGCAGGAGTTCCACAAATGCCCGACGGTAGTGCGGGGTGTAACCCTACTACCTTGTCCTCGATTGATGCTGCAGGTTGATCGTCTGCTTCCACCAGTGGTTTGGTATGCGGAGCGGTCTCCTCTTGGTCGCAATTCAAGACGAGAACGCGTAGAAGGTCGATGCCTTTCGACACGCAATCTACCGTTGGGAATAGCATGACATCGCCGGCGTATTCAGTGTCCGGATCGACTCCTGTGCTCCAAGCTCCCTTTCGAGCACCAGTGTTGTCAAAGACATCCTCTAGGTTTGGCGTGTAGGCGGTGTCAAGTGACACAACTTTCGGGACGGTGTGCTTTCGTGCGCCGGTACTCGTGGCGAAGCCGACTGCGTTTGGGTTCGCGAACGGCTGCACGTGAAGTGCAACGAGAGCGGCTTCTCGCTCTCGAGATAGTGGCCATGACAGAGGTGGTTGGTTTGGTGGTGCCGACTTGGTCTGTTGGCCGATACCTAGTCGATGCTCGAGAGCTTCCTCCGTTACTTCATCTGTGCCGTCTTCGTCTTTAGGTTCGCCTAAATGTGCAGGCATAATGAGCTCATTGTTTCTCTCCTCTTCTCCATCCTCGTCGTTCTGTTCTTCTTTCTCGTCGTCTTCCCCATCCCCTTCTTCTTCGTTACCATCGACACTCTCGTCATCGTGCGCGGGATCTTTCCCTTCTTCATCGCCGTCGTCATGCTCCTCATCCACCCCAGACTCTTCCTCATCTTCTTCGCTCACATCTTCCGCAGCCACTGCAACTCCCACGGTCCCACACTTTTTCTTCCCGCGAGGTGCGCGCACATGGTGTATGCGCGAATTGAGCCTTCCAACAGGCCGCCGCCCTACCGCTTTGAGCGTATCAGAGTCGTCTTCCTCGGAGACTGGAGATGTCTGCACCGGTGCTGGGGCAGGGTTGTGCTTGACAGCCTTGGCCGATAGGCTACCTGAAATGTCGGCCTCCTCTTCGTCAGCGTCTCTCTTGCGCTTGGACATGTTGTAGCCCTGGGCGATAATTTGTCTTCTTGGAGGTATGAGGTTGGTGGCGTTGAAAGGCTGTGCAGTGGGTAGACTATCTAATAGAATGTAGTTGAGACGATGTCGTGCAGTGTAGGAGGATTCTGTTGCAGGTCGATGCAGGCTCGAGTGCACTTATTAGCACCGAGAAGGCGAGGCAGCCCGCGTAGAGCTGTAAATATCCAGCATGATTCACTTTTGCTCACTTTTCGAGCCGACTGCCTGTGGGGTCGATAAACAGGCTGTAGGGCTCGGAGCCGGACGGGACAGATCCACACGTCTCAGCACCTCCACTCTCCCTCTGTGCCGGCTGCTTTTTCACTCATACTCTCCAACTCGCGGTCCAGGACGGTCGGTCACTGTACAAGCTGCTGGGCGAATCGTTCTGGAGCATTCTCAAATTGCGATCTAGGTCTGATCATGATGATTGGAACGGCTTAGGCAGGCTAGCGTTCACGGTGAACATGCGCTACTATTCACCACTTCGGCGACTGCGTCACCACAGCAGAAGGCTCGCGTCGCTGACACCACGTGCCCATCCAAAAACTCCACACCCAAGAACCCCAAAGCATCCGCGGCCTCTATTCAAGATGGGTAATCTATTCTCATCGCCCGACGCAGAGCGCCCCAAAGAATTTGACGCTGCCGACAAGGCTGATGACGGCAACTCGACTGCTCCTGCTCCTCGAGACAGCGTTTGCCGGTCAGGTGATATCAATCGACTTGTGCCTTTGAGAAACCCGTTCCAAGCTGCCCTCCAGGCCGTCAACAACAAGTTGCAGGTGCTGGCTTCCCGAGCTTACGAAGCGATCGCAAATGCGGTGAGCAAGATCAAAAAGAGCTTCGTCGGGGTTGCGGAAAAGGTTGGAGCGTGGGCGAAAGCTCATCCAGCTCAAGCTGCTGCGGTCACTGCATTTCTCGTCGTCATGGCCATCACTCCAATTGCACTTGCAAGTCTGGGCTTCACTACAGCTGGGATTGCCGCAGGTATTATCGTCAAAGCTTGTTCGCAGTGGACACCTATCTGACATGAATTCAGCAAGCGTAGCGGCAGGCATCCAGTCCGGCATCGGCAGCGTGGCCGCGGGCTCTGCATTCGCGATATGCCAAAGCGCGATGATGGGCGGGTATGGCGTGTTCATATTCGCTGCTCTTCCCGCGATTTTAAGCGCTTTAGCTGGGGCTGGCGCCGCCCTCTGGACCTGGTGGAAGGGCAGTGGACCAACAGATGGAGACGGCCGATCAACAGATGGAGCCGGTGGACCATCAGATGGAGACAGCGGACCATCAGATGGAGACAGCGGACCGACAAATGGAGATGTCGTGGAAATCGGGACGGATACCGACAAGGAGGTAGCTCTCGTGAAGCCCGTTGTGCAGACCACAAGCATTGCGAAAGAGCTTGCCACAGACATCGGTCAAGTCATGAAATTAGGCGCCATATTTGTCGCAGCTACCGCGGTGTATCGCTATCGCCGCTGGAACAACGATCGCCGGACCGACCCGGGCACGTGAAAAGACGCGAGATGGCGTTAGGGATGAGATGAGTGGCAGAAAAGAGCAGGAGAGCAATGTGTCGTAACCGCATAATCAAAGAGAATCTCACGCAGGTACAAGGACAAGTACTTGGATCAAAACCTCAAATGCTACGCAACGACGCTCTGGTTTCACCAATAATTCTTGGAAAAAGGGTCACGCGCGGTCAGTTTGAGGCAACATAGGAAGGATTGGTGTCATGACGAAAGAAGCAATCGAGAAATGCATATTTCCCACTCTTTGCCACAATCTGTGCATACTGTCCACTGTGAGCGTTCATATGACTGTCACAGCTGGCTGAATAGCCTTGAAGACTCATTTGTAGATCTCATGATGGTCAAACTATAATTGAAGTTATTCAGGATGTTGCAATACGTGAGTTGTTGAACGAGTCGACTAAAGAAGTACATGATTGGTGCCAGTGCCTAGCAACCACTCAGTAGCGATTTGGTGCTCGTCGTGTACATGTCAGCAAACGCTCCAACTGATGAAATGTCCTCGGACGGTATCACTTTAGTCATCTCATGCCTGTGCTTGACCAAAAATTCATCGAAGGTGGTGAGCGGTACGCCCCATGCTCGCACCTCGTCCATATCCACCCAACGTTCCAATCCGATGCACAAGACATTCCCTGAAACCAACGGATTTACGAACTCCTTTTTCGTCTCTTCTTCTGTTAAGTAGATAGCCTCTAGGTCGCGGCCAATTGCCTTCGAGAACGCCTTGACAACGTCGTCAAATCGGACAGTCTCTCTGACAATGGTAATGGTCTTTCCGTCGAACTTTTCGGGATAGTTAACGTGGCGGCGGCGAAAGCTCCGATATTATCTGGATCAACAAGTGTCAAAATGCAGTCCGGGCCGTAAGTATTGCGCATCTGGCCTGCTTTGATGTCCGGGAAGATGAAGTGAACGATCGGAGGTAGCAGATTGGTCATGAAGTAGACAGGTCGTAGAAGCGTCCACGTCATACCAGAAGCTTTTACGAGATCTTCGACGGGTGCTTTGTTCAATACCGCAGGTGCAGCTGACAAGTACCCAATATCCTCCATATCCTCCAGGGCGTTCGGGTTGTTGAGGACGACTGAGCTAGAAAAGCGACGTGTTTGACACCGGCGGCCTTGGCAAGGTTCAAAATAATGCGAGCCTCTTTTAGCTCGGCGTCATCAGTAAACGGTGGGCGCTGGATGAGCAGCAAGGCTTGACAGCCTCGTATGACTGGCTCGATGCTCGAGGGGTCTTTCCATGTGCCCTGGATCACGTAGACCTGCTTCCCGAATGATTTGAGAGCGACAGCGCGATCGCTGGATAGATCGGACACAAGAGCACGTATGTTCCATCCGGACTTGACAAGATGTACCTTTTCCGAGGGCAATACACGTACCTTTGCCTTGAGAACCGGTCGCCCGCGTCACGGCGACGGTTTTGCCGGCCATACTTGTGAGAAATCCTGGAAGATTTTGTGTTCGAAGGAGCTGAAGCATAATTGTAGATCAGTTACAAAATCTGCTGGTGATCGACAAGTATATACGTACTCACTGGCAGTGACTTTCCCTCACCGTCCAACTGCTCTTATACATTTCCCAGGTTGATTCGCATAAACTTCACATGCATACAATCAGCTCTATATAGACATCAGCAGGTATTTCTTGAACGCTCATTGCCCGCTTCTGGCGTACTACATCCAGGCATGCTGCTTACGCCTGATGCTACCTCTTGCCTAGTTCCGCAACATGTGCGGTGGAGAGCTTCAAGGCCTGCACCGCAGGCATTGGATCGGTAACAATGTGCGAATCATAATGACGAGACCGTTGTTCTCAGCCATGTAAGACGAGAGGCCCGGGCATGCGTTGATGATGATGATGCGAAGGGGTCTCTGTGCGGAAGATGCAGGAGGGCAGTGCCAAGCCCCAATCTCGGGAGCGCCCGGAGTTTTGCAACGCCAAACTTCACGACTGCACTCTTCACACTCGCCAGGGGTCATCAGGTCTCCAATCACACAACGATGTGGCACTATTCGTATACCTAAAATGTTTCTACATCTTGTCCGAATCTCGTGAGTTGTCGAGGCTTCGAAATTGCCTACACGAAGCATCCCATCTCCGCGCTCCCGAACGCGCTCGGTCAGTCATAGCGATGCCATTGGAACGATGCGATAAGTACACACAATGCCACCTACTCGGGATCGAACGGCAAATGCGCAAGGTAGACAGAAGTCTTGCTCCGAATGCGCCAAAGGAAAGCGCAAATGCGACCTTGCCAATCCTAGCTGCAGGCGATGTGTGAGACAGCGCCTAACATGCAGCTATCCACAGCCCCGTGGACAAGTTGAGCAATCTACGCCGATCTTGGATGAGTCTGCGCATGGTACGAACGAGCCCGGTGTCTCGTCGGTTCCAATCGATACAGATGTTATTGAACATGCTGCTGCACCCGTCGATTTTGACCTACTAGCCGACACTGACATTGCCGATCTCGACTTTGGTACCACCGTTACATTGCTAGACTCTCTATCAGATATGCTGTATACTTCGCCCAACGATCAGTGCCTAGGTCTCAATCGAGTCATTCATCATCAAACGCAGACGACATTCTCAGTCTCACCCATGTCTCATTTCGCAAGGTCTCGTGTCGATTGGCCAATCGAACGGCTCAAACTTGCACCAAGGGCTATGGTCGAACAGAGTGGTACACCCTGGCAGCATGCTATGCTATATCGAGAGCACATGCCTCAAGTCCTCCAGGATGCCTACGCAGCCTGTGCCATGTACATCTCCAGAAACACCACAAACAACGACTTTATCGCCAGTTACATCAAGAGACACACAGAAGCGCTCATTGGCTCCCCAATCTCAAAAGAAGCGATCGATCTGCTAGCAAGAGCGCATGCTCTTATGCTGTATCAAAGTATGCTTGTATTCGGTGGGGATATCAGCCTGTACAGCCAAGCTGAATCCTTACTGCCATGCATGAACGAGGTCGCCTATGCGCTTCATAGTCTTACCAATTACCACGAAGACCCTTCCGGCACGATACCGCTTTATCCGAGTGCCCTCGCACGCACTGCGTGGACTGCCTATATATTCCGTGAATCACTACGACGCACAGTACTTGCGCTTTTCCAATTCGCCACTATTTACCAACTCCTACGCGGCCAGCTGACCCTATGCAACGAACATCTCGCACTAGGAAATAAACTGATCATTTCTGCGCAGCTGTGGGATGCGAAGAACGCGTTCGACTATGCTGTTATTTGGAACAACCAAAGACATTTCTTCGTCAAGGAGCTGGATTTCTCTGGAGTTTTGAGGGATGCGATGCCAGAAGATATAGACACACTGGGGAAGATGCTGATGGTCGCCTTGAAAGGAGAGGATGATATCAAAGGCTGGTTTTACACTAGAGGTGGTGTCCTTTGAACTATAACCTGGGGCACGATATTCTAGCGTTGCGGCCTCCAGGTCCACTTCGACGAGAAAGAATTTCTCATCTCAGAACCATACCGGGCAATGTCTCCGCCACCTTCGCTCACTGAAACCTCTTCTCCTCCATGTTCGCTCCCGGAAGCGGCACCTCAGGGCTCGCCCAGTTCCGCGGCAAAGCCTCCAAAAATGCTCTGGCCTTATCCGTTCCATTCAACGCGATCCACTCGCGTTCAGCTTTTGTCAAAGGATGATGGCGCCAAGCACACTTCACACCCATCTCGCACCACCCATCGGTGCAGAACGTCACATAGCACAGTCCCAGGTCTTGGACCGGCGTTGATCCATACTGGAACGTCGCCGTCTTTCCGTTGAAGAATCGGTACGCCCGAGTCTTGGGGAGGCTCTTGTGCAGCTTCGCGACGTCCGCATCGTACGTGCGCAGGTCGAACACAGTCTCTGGAACATGCACGGATGCCGGCATAGGGGCCGCTGAGTGAATAGCAAGACCTTCCTCGAACGATCGCTGGGAAATGTTATCTCGGACGGGATTGTGTTCCGGGACGTACGGCCATTGAGGAACTCCCATGCCCTGTTTGCCTTTCTTGCGCTGCTTGAACGTCGCTCTCGGAATCTGTTCCTCAGTGATCATCGGCCAATCCTGCTTCGGCTGTGACCACTCGCGGTTTTCCTCCCACCTTGCGTTCCTCGGATCGTTCGGTCCCCGCTCAAAAGCTGGTGGGAGGTTGGGGCCTGGTGCGATGTAAGTGCGCGCTGCACCTCCATACGTTGTCTGTCGGGGTTCAAAAGGTCGGGCGTTGGACGCTTGGTACGCTTGGGCAGGAGCGGGCGCGTCGTAAGTATCATCGTCGTCCCAATCGACCTCGTCTTCGATACAGTACGATGCCTTGTATTGGCCTGATGCTAGCGCAGCACCGAACTTGTTCACGTCTCCACTCCAAGTAGGTGCCGGAGCTGGAGGTTGAGGTGCCGTTTCTGCAGGCTCGTACGCGTCTGTGGATATATCTGATCAGCTTGTGCGCTTGACTCCCTCATCATCATAAAAGGCCGTTCTTTGATCTCGACTCTCCGGAGTGTTGCGACTTGCTCGTCTGGAATGCTTACCTGAACGTCGGCTCAAGAGACCTCTCTCTTCGCGCGGCCAGCCACGATCCGTCTGCTCACGGTCACTCTCCTCCCTTGTATAACGGCTCTGGGTGCCCGGCGGAGACAGCCTCCCATACGTCTCGTCCACAATCTGATCCGGCGTATACTGACGAGCATCCCGCAGACGACTCTTCCGACGCTCGCTACCAGGCGGCGACCTACCGTACTGCCCTCGATTGCTCTCGGGCCGGATAGGCGACCTCTCGCGATAACTACCTTGACTGTCATCGCCTCGCGCGGGTGTTGGGGAGCGGCTTCGTCTACGGCCTCGATCCTCACCTGCCTTCTCCTGCGCTTCAAAGAACTTCTTGCGCTGTCTGCTGTTGAGCTTCCGGTTTATGAATGCCCGGCTGGGACCGGTGGATCCTTGTGAGTCCTGCGGATGCGGAGCCTCGCCTCGATCACCACGACCCCGCCCGCGCCCGCCTTTGCCTGGCGGAGGTCCCATTGGCGGTGGCGGCGGATTGTTGGGTCCGTAGGGACCTTGGGGAGCAGCTCCAGACATTGCTGCAAGCTTTTGGGGACCTCGATACGTAAGTCTGTCGTGTGCGTTAGTCGTTGTTTGGGTGTCGGAGGACAAGTAGCGAGCGATCGAGGTTGAGGTGGAGGTTGGAGCTCATTCACTTCGAGCACGTGCCGCGACCCTGCAGCCCACAGCTCGAGAAGCTGTATGCCTGTGGCGAATCAGGAGCAAAGACGGAGCTCTTTCACGGTAGCGTGATCGCTACGTGAGCTACTTCAGCTCGTCCTTGGATGGCTTTTCATGCACAGGACTACATCTCAATCCGCATGGCAAAATTCTTCAAGAGAGAGTGCGGTCGCTCTATCAACTCACGGCGTAGAAAAAGAGCGCACATATCCGTCACGGGCGTAGAAACAGGGACAGTTTTGCAGCATCGCGTCTCCGTATCTCACGCACCAACATCCATCTCAGGGAACCTCTTGCCATATCTTAAAAACATCCGCAGCCTTGTCCCGCAGTTTTTGTTACCTGTCAGACTGGTGTAGCAGTTTTGCGGCATCAATTCGACCCGTCCTTTGAAATAGAAAGACTCGCCAATGCGGCTAGCTTTGATAAGCTGGTCGAAGTTGCCAAATACACTCGCGGAGTTAGAGAACTTGTCTGGCTTGAACACTTACTTCTGCCGCGACATCATGTCTACTTTTGTGGCTTCCTCTACGCTGCTGATGTCGACGAAAGCGTACCAAAAGACAAATAGTTCTCGAAGATACTGTTTAGCTCTACGAGGCATTTGATGTCAGGCAGATGAAGGGCAGGGGTTGGGGATGTACGATTAGCGAATATGCAGAGGGTTGCTTTGTATGGTTTGAAGAACGTAGCACTGGATGGTAGCACGGCTAGGAAGAGGCAATCACTCGCTTGGGCAGTCCAAGATGACATGTAAAAGTCACAGATGAAATAGTCGATCCAGGCACCAGAACAGCAAGATATCATAACATATACATGCCTGACGAAGAACCAAAACACCACTTCACCATTTTGGTATTGAACAAACACATCCATCCATCCACTACACAACCCGCTCCCACCTCAGCCTCACCGTATATCCTCCTTGAAGATACTCCTCCTGCTCTCCGTCGGGCTCGGCGCCTGACTCCCAGTCTTCTTATGACTCGGGCCCGCGGGCATGTGCACCGTCGCACCGCCATGATAGCTCGTATCCTCATTACCCAGCGGCCTAGGACTAACGCCCCTCAGACTCGCCGCATTGTCGTCCCCAAACGGATTCGAATGCGCGCTCCTACCATCCAGATGCTCGTCGTACGAGTCGCGCTGGCGACTGCGTCCACGCGCAGGCTCCTCGACGCCCGGGTACGGCGCGGCATACGCGGTATTCGCATAGGGATTAGCGCTGGTAGAGCTGGGCTCATGCAGGCCGAGTTCCTGCTCCTCGTAGTAAGCCTCGTCGCCGACGCGCGCGCTCCAGGCCTCGTCCGGGTCGAGTCTGGAGGCGCCGCGCTGGGGGTTGTATGCGGGCTCCTCGTAGGCGCCGGCGGCGGTGCGGGTGTTTCTGTTTTTGAATTTGCGGATTTGCGTGTCGATGAAGCCTTTGATGCCGGTCGGGGCCGGGCCGGGGTAGTTGGAGGTGGCGCCGCCCGAGGAGCGGTTTTTAAAGGCGGTGATGGGGTTCATGGAGGGGGTGGGGAGGCCGTTGCGGGAGGCGTTCCATCGCGCGTACAAGTACCAGCCAAAGTAGGCGAGGGACGCGAGGAGGAGGAGGATTATCAGGAAGACTAGCCAGCCGTTCATGGTGGAGGTTGGGGTGTTGGGAGAGCGTTACGGGCGCATGCGGGTGCCTGAGGCTGCGGATGCTGGCGCGATTGCGCGGCTGGGGTGGAGCGCAGCAATGGGCGTGTGATGAAGGGCTGAAGACGGAATATCTTGGTCGGAGGTTGGAGGCGGTCTCGCAGCCTGTGTCTGTGCTGCGAAGACGATAATCGTGTCGGAGCTGACGTTAAAGAGCGGCCGCCCAGTGCGGACGGAGCGCACGGATGACGTAACACGAGCAAGAATAGATGGAAGATGCATCACAAGCTTCAAGACGCGCTGACATGTCTCTGCCCATCCCAACTGTCTTGACCTGTCAGACAGATGACGTATCCAGCCTAGCGCCAGCTGTACTGCAGGACCCGCTCAGTGCATGTCAGTGACCATAACTCTGAATTTGCGCCACCGAGCATGTAGGTACGAAGCGCGCCACCACAAATACTGGCAACGAGATGAATCCGCAATGAAAGCCCCTTGCACCCCACACCTCCATCTGCACACGTGGATCCCTCAATAAATCGAATACCGCTTCAACCTCGGCCCAACCCAAGGCATACCTATCCAACACAAGATACCAATTACCGCGAACATGGCCGACACCGACGCCCAAGACAGCAAGACAGCCGAGGCACCCAGGCAATTCACCGTCACCATTCCGTCCCTGGATGGCTCAGTCAACGTCGTCGCGCAATTGCAAGACGATCAGGAAAACCCCGCTCATCCTCCAAAGCTTATCAACCTCGGCAAGACCCCACCATCAGCGCCAACGTCAACTACACAAGTTCCAAAAACTCACATCATCCTCTCCACGGGCTCAGGCCACAAAAAGGCCGAAACCTTCTTCCAGAACGTTGTGTCTCCTATTCTTGACTTGATCCATCCTGGCGGCGTGAAGGCGTGCGAAATACACACTACGACAAGTGAGACGAGTATCCTGGAACTCGCGCGCCATGTCTTCCTCCCCAGCGCGCAACGCGGCGAGGCGCAACGCATAATCCTCGCCTCAGGCGACGGCGGCATCGTCGACCTCGTCAATGGATTATCTGGTCTCGATTCTCAAGCGGCGCCAGCAATCGTCTTACTCCCGCTGGGCACGGCGAATGCACTGTACCACAGCATCAACGCCGGGCGGGACAACGATTGGGGCTTGAAAGCGCTATCATCAAGCACCAAGAGAGCGCTCCCAACATTCACCGCCACCTTCTCGCCCGGATCCAGACTCCTCGTCGACGAGGCGCGGAAGGAGGAAGTCCTGCCTCCAGGGCATGTATTGCACGGCGCGGTAGTGGTGTCGTGGGGCATGCACGCGTCCCTCGTCGCAGACAGCGACACGACCGAGTTCCGCAAGTTCGGCATCGATCGCTTCAAGATGGCGGCGAAGCAGGCTTTGTATCCGGATGACGGGGCGTTGCCACACGCGTATGCTGGCTGGGTTTCGGTACTGAACTCCTCGGGTGAATGGGAACGAATTGCGGGCGACACGCATCTCTACACCCTCGCTACACTCGTTAGCAACCTTGAAGCCCCGTTCTGTATATCCCCGGCCTCTGGGCCGCTAGATGGGAGCTTGCATTTG
>Ga0265780_10003069_pt1 | contig 22211 bp, 25 predicted proteins | sample P1T30metagenome_FD_192432 | JGI IMG/M metagenome (GOLD analysis project Ga0265780, IMG submission 192432) | Plant litter microbial communities from East Loma Ridge, Irvine, California - P1 T30 | ecosystem: Environmental > Terrestrial > Plant litter > Unclassified | place: USA: California...
ATCGGGACTTTTACACCAATTCGTGGTGAGGGAGGACAAGGTCCGAGTTGAAGAAAAGGACAGGAAACGAGGCGATGCGACGCTGTTGTGTGAAGACGTCTAAAGTCAAAGTTCGGTGATATGGGTCGCGATACAACGAAGCCGTGTATACGAGCCCTGCCCTGCCGTTCCGTGGGATCAGGAGTGTCACTCACAAACCATCATGGGAGAGACTTTCGCAGGCATCGCCGTCAGGAAAAGGGAGATTCGGCGAAACAGTCAACCGGTTCGATCATTCGGCGCAACGCTCATTCGAAGCGCACATATCGCATTTGATGCCGGCGAGAAGCATTTGGGTTCACGCAGGCGAACTTGAAAGCCTAGGCGTAGATTGGTTGCGACGCGATGAAGGGAGTCTCGAGCCTTGATCAGATCGCTAGTGACATTGCAGCATCTAAGATCAAGCCTAAGGAAGACAACGTTGACTGCATCTTTGTCGAGGAATAAGATATTATTAGAGCGGCCTCAAGACACATATAGATGGAATGTCCGTCCGCGTTCTTCGGAGATCTGATGATGATCCTACCATAAGAAATGGAACACAGAAAGTTGGTATATGACGAGTTATTGCGGCGGCTTTTGGCCATATGTGACATGGAACTGAACGTACGTGTGGACGGACGGGTCTCGAATCTCGCGTTTCGCAAGCGCAAGAATGATTTGGAGATCTTCTGCTCTTCCGCCCAGTACTTGCGTGTAGCCTCGCAGCATGTATGCTTCGAATCCGCCTTCCAGGATCATAATCTGCTCTAGGCGACCAACTGTTCGCAGTCGCTTCGAGCGCGGCCACGGCCCCATCGGTAGCTTGTAGACGACATCTTGCACATTTATGAAGCCGGCCGCACGCATTTGCTCAGCCCACTTGCGTGGAGCGTCGGCTGGGGCACCCATCTTCTCCGTGATCTCAAAGTACAGTCGTCCTGATTCGACATATCCGCTATTAGGTGGTATACTGTCATCATCTGTGAGCGCGCCAGGTATGGTGCTGGCCAACTGTATCCACCCGCCTGGCTTGAGGTGGTTGTACGCTTGATCCAGCAAGCGCGGCCAATCCCGTATTGCGGTCATCAAGTCACGACCGTGGATAAAGTCAAAGTGCGCAGGCCTGTATGGCCAGTCATCTTCCACGTCTTCGATCTCGAATAGACAGTTCGTAGGCACAAAAGCTGGTTGTGTCGCCGCAATGTCTACCCCCAAAACCTCGGCCTTGTATTTATCCGCCATGTCTATGGCCCTACGAACTCAGTATATGTCCCACATGCAGTTCGTACATGTAGTTACGTACCATATGCCTGTACCTGTACCAAGGTCCAAGATGCGGCTGTTTGGGTCGTTCAGAACTTGCTCGGGGACGGGAGCAATGAAGAGGCAGTCTTTCAAGAGCAGCGTGTACTTGTGGTGTTGCAGGTCATTGCGATCCATCTCTTTTTCATCTATTGGCATACCATACTCATGCTTCCCATAGGAGGGGTACAGCCGGCCTTCAATCTCAACACCTCGCCGTACTTCGGACAGTATCGAGGAGAGAAAGGAGGAAGTGTCTGAGTCGGCATACCTGTAAGTGTGGTGAGTAGTTGCCAGAAATGTCTCACGACGAGACAATTACCCTTCGTCAGTGTCAGTGGATGCTTCGTCCGACTCGAACTGAGCCTGTATGACATGATGACCATGGTTATCCTGGTCGTGGGCGTCGTGGGACGAGCCAGTGTCGATGCCGGAATCTTCTGTAGGTAATGACGTAGGCTCTACAGGAGGTGCAAGGGCTTCCTGGCTTGGTTGCACCATAATGCGCAACGAGACAGGCGGCGTTAAAAAGTGTGGATACACAGGGATAAGTGTGCACGATGCCGTGGGCCGTCAAAAGTGCTCTGGCGCGTCTTGATGGATGCAGGACTTGGCTGCAGCAGCCTCGGCGGGGCGTCCAAGGTTGAAGAGGGGAAATCCTTACCACGTGTAACCTTCGACCGGAAAGACACCGCTCACTAAGGACAACTACTTGAAACCTACCACTACTGGCCATGGCTGCTTCTACTCCACCGTCTGAGCGTACTCTCGCGCTCCTGGACAATATCGCTGAACTCAGCGAAGGCCTGAGAAATGGCCATTCTGGCGCAAGAGAGGGCCTGTTGGGTGCCTGTAACAGCCTCGTCTCGGAGCTCAGCAACCCCATGGAGAACATGTTGCAATTACTATGGGCACGGCCAACGCACCTATCCATCGTTCGCATGGGCGTAGAAGTCAAGCTGTTCAACGCCATGCAACAAGTTTCTGATGCTGGTGCGACGCCTGCCGAGATTGCAGCCAAATGTGACAAGCAGGTCGACACCGTGCTCGTGGCACGCATGTTGCGTCATCTGGCAGCCATGGGCACTGTTCGAGAGACAGGGCCTGACAAGTTTGCACCTACTCCCACGACCGATGCTTTCTCCGACCCTGCATTCCAGGACTCCATCTTATACATCGTTGATAATTTCCAACCATCATTGCAAGCCATGCCTTCATTCTTTCAAAGCCATGGCTTCACTTCTCCTGACGGTGGTGTTGATGGCCCTTTCCAGCATGCCTTCAACTGCAAGGGTAGTCATTACTTCGAGTACTTTGCAAAGTCAGACCCTGAGATGGGCCGGCGATTTGCGAGCATGATGGATGTATGGAGCCGCGGAAGGCCGCGTTGGTTCTTCGAGGATTACTATCCAGTCAGGGACCGCTTGATCACCGGCGCTGAGAAGGACGGTCCTTTCCTGGTTGATGTTGGTGGTGGTTCCGGACATGATATTGAAGGTTTAAGAGAAGCATTTGAAGGCCAGCTACCGGGTCAGCTCGTCCTGCAGGACCGACCAGAGGTCATTGAAATTGCAAAGGTTGCGCCTGGGACTGAACGTATGGTGCACGACTTCCTGAAAGAACAGCCCATCCGTGGGGCCCGGTCTTACTACCTACATTCAATCATTCAGGACTGGAATGATGACGTGAACACCAGCATATTGAAGGCCATAGTCCCAGCCATGAAGCGAAGCTACTCCAAGGTTCTAATCAACGACTTCGTGGTGCCGGACCAGGGCGCGCATTGGGCACAAACGTGTCTGGACTGGGAACTGATGGCGAGTCTTGGAGCTCGGCATCGCACTGAAGCCGAGCACAAGAAGTTATACGAAGGAGCTGGTCTCAAAATCACTGGCATCTGGCGCCATCCGCAAAGTCTTGATGCCTTGATCGAGCTAGAACTCGCATGAGACGCCTAGTGTATATCGCATGTAGCTGACACGGCGCGCCAACGTGGCGGAATCCAGCTAGTGTCGATGAAGAACTGAATTCGCTGATGGAAAAGTGACCGGATATCTGAACTCGCTGTGATATTATGACGTCCATGATGCGACAGTGTTGGCCATGAGCACATCATCTCGAGGGAGATATGAACGACGTCACCTGAAGGGTGTCAAGTTGCAATTGATCACTCAAGGAAATCCATACACCGCCCTAGAAGACATGTGCTGCGTGGAAGCACCGGGCCTGAAAATCCTTGCTGCGCTGTCGCGGCTAACAGTGGGTCTTACTTCAGTAGCTGCCGAAGTCACTCCACTACGCCACCGACATTCGATCATCAGCGTCACGTCGCGCGATAATAAGTCGGGACAAGATCTTTCGAGGTCGGTGCGACGAAATCTGGTGCAAATTTGAAAGCTTGGGCGTCATTGTTGAGGGCGAATATGAGCGAGGCGGGTGTGTATAAGTATGAATGACTGACTTGGTGATGATGGCTTGCATCCACAATTCTTCAGTCTTCATCAGTTGATACACTTCGCTATACAAAACTCAACATCTATCAAGATACAATTACACTAAACAACATCTTCACCATGCCATCTTTCAAGGGTAGGATCCTCCCCTGGTTCGATTTTATGTTCGCATACTAACCTCATCCTTCAGACTCTATCTCTTCCACCCCAGCTGGTCCCTCATCCGCACCAACACCATCTTCGACCACACCGTCGGTTCCAGTCCACGAGACCCTCCATGGCGCCTCTGCAGCTCTGACCTCCCAGGGACTTGAGCTGTGTCCACACTGTTTCCGCGAGATGAAGCACTGCAACGAGCGCTTCGAGTTCGCATAAATGCAGCGACTCCGACACGAACAAAAGACTCTGGTACACATGAGATTGAGACGAGATGTTTACAAGTACTTCAAATCGAACGAATTACGGCATTGGGAGGCGTTTAGGATAGGCATAGGCATAGGATTACATCGGAATACCCCACTTTGAGCATTGCATAGGGAATACACACCTTTTCTTCTTTCCCAACAAGACACATTTGTGAGACATGTGTCCAATGATTTGCAAGTACGTTCTGTGTCATGTTTGTGTTCTTGCGATTCTAGCCTTGCCCCAACTCTACACAAGACCCTGTGTTATGTTTAGTTTCTATCCTGCTTCGTTCGACACACTCGAGTGTCAGCCAGAAACATCCTCCTCCCAACTCGTACTCCATCAATCCAACCCCCATCCCCATCAAGCTTAACACACCACCCCATCCATTTACAAATCGCTCCTCAGACTCCGATGCGGCGTCACACACAACCCCGCACAGTCCGACCCCCCTTGCGTAGGATCGCAATCATCCCTCTCATCATCATGACAAACCTGTTCCTGATCCGCACACTCGAACCCAGCAAACCCGCCGCAAATCTTGTCCTCGACGCAAATACCCAAGCCGTCGCATGCAGGCCCACAGCCCGGCGTGTACGGATCGGTGATGCACGTGAAGCCATCATCGCACTGGAAGTTGTTTGCGCGGCCGCCGCCACAGAGTTTGTGGGTGTTGGGAGGCAGGAGGGTAGGGGATGGATCAGCGGGGTACGCGGACGTTTGCAGTGTTGTGGTCAGGGATGGGAGATCTTTCGGGGGGCATTGCTGGAGCCAATGTTAGCATCGATGCATGCACAAGCATTGATTCGGGGGAATATAGTACCTGCAAGTTCGGAGCCACCCCACCGCACTTTTTGAAGCACGATTGTGCAGCGGCGTTGGCGCAGTAGCAGCTTTCTGGGAAGGATTGGGCACAGAAGACGCCTTCGCACTCGCATGTAGCTTCAGGTGTGGGCTGGGGGTAACTCGGGTTGTCTAGACATGAACGAAGCGTGGGAGGCGTGCCTCCGCATCTTTTGTAGCAGTTTTGCGCGGCGGTGTTGATGCAGTTGCAGAATCCAGGGCCCTGGAGACAGTTCACCAAGGGACACGCACACGCCGCCGGCTCAGGGGTGGGTTCGGGTGATGGCGTGGGTTCTGGGGCAAAGATGGGTGGCTGGTATGGGTTTGGACAGAACTATTGTGTGATGTCAGGATTCTGGTGATGGCGGGCATGGGTGTGGATATACGCACACGGTATTTTGGCTTGTAGTCGTGGCATGAGTCCTTGCAATTGGTTTCGCGATCATTGAGGCAATTACACAATGTCTGCCGCATGTTATCGTAAGTCTCATATAGGTAATCTGAATAAATATGAGCAGTTCTACTCACGCTCCAGTCATCAGTAGGACACTTGACTTGAGGGCAACGGCAACGAGCTGCTTCAAGATCGGAAGCCAAAACGACGGCACTTATCAGAGATAGAGTGTAGAAGAGCCTCATGGTCGCAACATCAGATGTTTTGCTTTGCTTTGCGTGTGAGGGCGAGGTAGAAGTTCCGGGGGACAAATAATGACAAAGAAGACACAACGAGCCACAGCCCAACAAATGAGCTGTCTAAACTTTTCGCAAGAACACTGAACAAACTATATGTCTACAGCCAAGCCATGCAATGACCTCGGGAGGCTACCAAATTGTCAGCTAAGCCTCTTGGCTACAATTCCAGGGTCTGGTGATGGACTGTTCATAGAACGAACACGAGAAACAGTACTCTCTGGAACGATGCAGGGACTCCTGTGCCTATACAGGGTACGGTGCAGACGGATGGTCTAAGCAGTATACATTCCTCGGCCCAAAGCAGCCGAGCGTGACCGAAAGGGTAGCACAAGAGAGAATGTGGGACATGCTGTTCCTGCATCAGAATGTTGGACGTGGATATCATGAAGCTAGACATGGCTCACGACAAGCTTTCCCTACAGAATCAGCTGGACGGGCGAGACATTTGCATCGCTCGTTCGCCGGCCAAATTAACATGTTTGCCAACCAGCATGATCGGAATGCGCCTATTGCCAAGCAGGCAATATGTGCGAGTCGTGTTTAGGCCGGGTAAGGATGCTCCGTAAATAAAAGACGACAGTGACGCATACCTTACTTTGATGAAGTTCGCAGAACCGGTAGAACTGTGCGGCCTGGGAAGTCGATAGTGCTCACTCATCAAATTGCACCCGAACCAATCAATATTCCCCGGTAACGCCCTTGCTGATTTGACCAAGCTTGGTTAACGCAGCACTAGGAACCAAGTGGATGATGAGATGAGGTTGCTCGCTTACTATCGAGCATCTGACGAGTGAACTTGTTGGGATACAATATCGAGACCTTTCATATGCTGTGAACTGAAGCAGCAGAGGGTAAGACCATGAACGAGGGGGGTTGTTGAATATGCGAAAAGATCTCCGACCACAACTATCGAGTATAAAGAGGTAGGCTCTACCTATTTACTGTAGAGCATAACACCAGTTGCCAATATGCACCTTGCTCGGAACGCCGTTGTGTCTCAAGCCCAGGGGTATATTCCAATGCATCCAAGTCCGCTATGCCAAAACGTGTATTACCCAAGACAAAAAAATAATCAATCATCGGTTTCGGTCGATATCCTCCGGTGGACGCCGTTGAAAGCCGGTCGTGTTCCTCACCGCTTCCACGCCGTGCCAGATCACAGTGGAAACAGTAGAGCTGAGTTCTCGGAAAGATGTACTAAGGTCGGCAATCCTATTAGTTGGACGGCTCCTCGATCCTGGCCCAGTTTCGTCATCCGACCAGTTTGCCTCAACGTCATCGTCCAAGACCGTGGGCCGAGAGCCTGGTGCCGAGGCAGATATCGGCATTGGAAGGGAAGCAGAAGGCGAGTCGTTGTGAATCTCAGCCGCTTGTGCCTGAACATCGTCTACGTTATTTAGGTGCCGATTGGAGCGCGTTGGTGATGGAGACGGTAGTCGATCATGATGCGACTGGGCAAGGGATCGTACGACGTCACCCTTGCATATGGGACAGGTACGTCGACGAGTGACAAGCCAAGGGGTTCTGGAAGGGTTAGTTTCATGTATGGAAGCGAACAGGGAAAGGGGATACTTACATGCAGTCCGCATGGAACTCGTGACCACACGGTAAGCTCATGACTTGGCTGACACCATCGACGTATTCATCAAGACAGACAACACACTCTTTCTGTCGACCCCCGTATCGACGCCGCCATTCTGCAAGGCCAGTCTCGCGCTTTTCTTCTTCACGAGCTCGATTTAATTCGCGGTTTGCAGAAGACGTTGCCGGTTCATCGTCGTCACTTACAGAGTGTGATGAATGCGTAGGAGAGCTATTTTCAGCCGATGAATGTTGCAGCAGCGGTGTTCTCGGAGATGTTGCGCTAGGCGTGGCGGACGTAATTGAGTCGCTGAGGGTTTGATAGGTTCTGACGGGCAACCGCTCGACAAGGGACTTTGGCGCTCTCCAGCGTCGACGGCGGATTCGAGATCGAAGTAAAAGCAGTGCATATACTACGGTCAGTGTGACCAATGGGCTGACAACAAGCACCAGGAGGGTATCGAAAAACGGGCTTGTTGAGACGTTTGTTGGCGTGATCGTGACCCAAAGGCCTTTGTGAGGTACTGAGCGAGCCGAGGAAGTTTTGATCGTATCAAGACTCGCATTAGCGGTGCTGGATCCAAACCACTTGGACCACCATGCAGTTTGTTCACTGCTGTCTCTGGGTGTCTGAGAAAGACCTTCGCGTCCAGGTGAGATATTTCGACGCGATCCTGAGGTCTCAGACAGTAGGTTGTGGAAGCCATCTCCAGGCAGAAGGGATGAAAGAAGGTGCGCGGTGGTGTGGGACGTGAATATAGACGGTATGGTGACGTTGGAGGTATCGTCCTGGGCGTACATGCGGATCAAGGCGCCGCCACGCACGTTATCGCCCACGATGACGGCAACTGCACCGCGTCTTTGGGCCCAGAGTACCTTGGCCAGAAACCCGCACTGGCCTCGCTTGAGAAGGACTACCTTGCCGTGGATTTCGGCACTTTCTTGCAGAGACTGGATATTGTCCTCCAGCGGCGTTTCTTTGGAGTTCTCTCTCGTGACTGATGCCGGTTCGTGCGTGAGGCGGTCCTCGTAGCGGGCCCAGTCGGGACTGTCGCCACAGCCCAACTCACCCTTGCCCAAGCTGTCGTCTCCAAAGCCACTGCCAATCCATAGCGCGCTACTGAGTCCGTCAGTCGGTAGTGCTGGCCCAAAAGCGGCCGGGCGAGCGAGGAAAAAGGTCGAATTGTCGTCGGTTAGGCTGATAATCGCCGAGGGAGGGAAGAGCGATCCTGGCGACGTAAAGGACAGCAGCGCCTTGAAGCCGCCTTGCTTGGGTGCGTTGGACTGCTTTCGCAGCTGTTCGTCTTGCGAAGGTACTAAGATTACATAGAGAAGAAGGGTCACGGCTATGAAGCCTGAAGACAAGGCGAGAAGTAGCCGAAGCGGGCGCATACTGGGCGAGTGCTGTAGACGACGTGGGAGGATAGCGATGAGCAGCAGCAAGAGTCGCTGGCCCTCTAGTGAAGAAGCACCATACGCGAACTCACGTGCAGTGGTAGTCACGCAGGGGCTTTTCTGTGCGTTTGAGAGTGAAGGGCAGGGTCAGGTGAAGATGGAGGCGTGTGCGGTCGATGATGCGGTGATGCGGTGATGCGGTGATGCGGTGATGCGGTATGCGGTATGCGATATGCGATAGCAGAGGGAATGCAAACACGAGAATCAGGGCAGAGGCGGGAGTTGCAAACGACGTGCAGACGACCGAGGATAGAGGACAGAGCGTGTTCCTTCCGGGTTCTTCCAGGTCGAGTCGGAAGCGTGAGCAGTCGTCCAGCCGGACAACTCAGGCGGGCATGCGCACTGTCATGATGCACGGCACTCACACATGCCCCGCGCACACGACAGCGCCACCATCACCAGCCTCACCCTGCCAACAACATCGGACGTGCCTCGGCCCGTGGTTTCTCCGCGCTCAAGACGTCTGCGTCTAACACTGTCTCACAACACCAACTTTCTCTTCACTGCAACCAAGATGCTCAAGCCTTGATGCAGATTTGAACGCCGTGTTGTACAAGTGGGCTGATCTTTGCTCGTTGACATGGACGCTTCGAGGCATCACCATGGTGCCTTCCACAGGCAGATGGTACATCGTTTAGCTGTCGTGGCAGTTCCTGCACGACCGTGAAGAGGTAGGCGCCGAGAACATCAGCACCTTCCTCGTCTTGCATTACCACGTCGTCATCCCATCTATGCACAAGTAGTCATCTTCCCTTCCTCTTCATCTTCCCAACACCAGCATACCTTCGCTACCTATACTCTCCTAGTTCTTTTACCCTTCTCATCATTCCTACACCATTTCCTATCTGGCCGTGCTCCATCCTACCTAGTCTCACCCTCAAAGCACTCTTGTCTCGTACGCAACCGCTGGCCTGTCCTCGGATCAACGCCGTCACAAATCTTCAAGTATCGCAGTTATGAACGCAACACGGCGAATCCACAATCCATCACGAGCTTCATGGTTCTGCCAGGCATGAAACCAAGGTATACCGAAGATCCCCATCGCCCAGGCGAACGACGCCTTCCAGGCTTCGGATGGCTCCCCAATCGAGTCCGCCATATGTTCATCTCATGCCTTGGCGAATTCGTGGGCACCTTTCTCTTCCTGTTCTTCGCTTTCGCTGCAACGCAAGTCGCCAACAACCTCCTCGGTACCAGCGCCATGAACATCGGAGCGTTGCTCTACATCTCGCTTGCATTTGGCTTCTCGCTGGCCGTCAATGTTTGGGTCTTCTTTCGCATCAGTGGAGGGCTGTTCAATCCTGCAGTACGTTCGCATGAGCTAACTGACTGTGTGTCTAACTAACTTATCTCTTAGGTGACCGTAGCCATGGCGCTTATTGGGGCCATTGGCTGGCTCAAGGCCGCCGCTCTGATCATATCGCAAGTTCTTGCAGGCATCGCTGCGGCCGCTATCGTGTCCGGGTTGTTCCCCGGTCCTCTTGCAGTACGCACCAGTCTGGAGAGCCACACCTCGGTCGTTCGGGGCCTATTCATCGAGATGTTCTTGACCTTTGAACTCATCTTCTGCATCTTCATGCTCGCAGCCGAGAAGCACAGGTCGACGTTCCTCGCGCCGATCGGTATCGGGTTGGCTCTCTTCATCGCAGAATTGGCTGGTGAGTCTCGTCCCAACGACTCACTGCCACCGCGCTGACCATGATAGGTGTCTTCTTCACTGGTGGATCGCTCAACCCGGCTCGATCTTTCGGTCCTGACGTGGTCCTTGGAAAGTTCGATGGCTACCACTGGATCTACTGGATTGGTCCTCTACTCGGTGCTATTCTAGCCGTTGTATTCTATCGCTTCATCAAGACACTCGAGTATGAGACCGCCAATCCAGGCGCAGATGGAGATGGCCATGAGCTACACGACTATCATGGATCAAGGGACGAGACTCGTACTTCCAGTGAGACACACCCCCTTTGATGTCGCCCTCCTATATCATGCCTGCCGTACCCAAAATGACACCGCTAACACTTCCTCCGTAGCCCGCCGTACAACCGATGGGACAGATGAGACCGACTTCGGAACGCGTATTCAGACTGCGAAGAGAAACCCTGTAGCTCCAGCTCGCCAGAACACATCGTCTCAATATGACACCACTTTCTCGGGCTCGACTATGAATGGTGAGCTCAGCCAGCCGATGCCGGCATTCATCCATGGCGGTGATGGTTATCATTCCGATACAGACACGTCCTCGCTTGACCATCCCAACGAGCGCCCTCGTGCTCAGCACACCTCCAGCTCCAGACGCTCGACTCAAACACAGCACGAGACGGCATCTAACATGGGCTATCGCAACGGTCCAAGCGCAGAGTCTGGCACGTCGAGCTCCTAGTCGGGCTCTTCCACGTCCTCTTCCCGGTCGAGTGCTTGACATGAGAAGCCGCCCGAAGAGGAGCCTGGGTGCATGAACGGTATGCTCTACTGGCCTTGTTGCTGGCTCCCAGGCTTTGTTCTGCGGGCGATCTTCTGTCCTGGGTGAAGCGTAGACGTCTTGCTTGGTGCCGGCTCTAGGTCGCATCTAGCACTGAGCTGAGGCTTAGTGTAGATGTATAGGCAACCACCTCATTGTAGCACCGCGTCTATCCTTCAGTCTAGTAGTGAAATCACATATGGTTTTCGCTATATGCATTGAGCTTTCACTGGTAGTAGATTCAGTGAAATTTCTTATTACAAGCCTCTGTACATTCTATGCTTTGAATATGTCAATAGGGAAGCCATCAGCCACGGCCTGGTAGCCAACAACACTGGGATGCAAACCATCCCCACTATCAAAATTCTTGTCCAACATTGCCGGGTTGCTTTTACTCGCCAATATGCCCGCCAGATCAACTGTATGGTCGAACGTACCACTTTCCAAAATCCACTTATTTACCCTCACTCTCGTCTTCTCGCGCTCGGTGCCCTGGTAAGAATTACCCCCAAACGGCGCAATGGTGCCACCAATAGTCGTGTAACCCGCTTTCTTCGCATCGCCAACAATCTGAGTGAAGGCAGAGATCAGCGAGTTGCCAACAGTCGTCTGGGTACTTGCGCTATTGGCATTTCCCCCAATGTCATTGACGCCCTCGAAGATCATCAGGTACTTGACTCCCGGCTGGTCGATGGCATCGCGCTTGTACCGCGTCAAAAGCGGCGGTCCAAGCCCGCCTGAAAGTACCGTGTTTCCGCCGGCTGCTTGATTGTTGACTGCGAGCGTAGTGTGGTTCGCAGCCTGCAGGCGGGCGAGGAGAAGATCTGGCCATCTGCGATCGGATCAGCACCATCACCTCCCCACCCCAGCGTCCCCCAATTCAAAACAAAAACTCACCGGTTGTTCTTATTATCCTCCGAGCCCCTCCCGTCGGTAATACTATCCCCGAGGATAAGCAGCGCGCCCGTCTCCTTGGGCACATATGCCTGCACCGCACTGACAAAGTACCAATGCACGCTCTGCGTGCCGGCAAAGGACGTCGCGTTCACTTTGTTCCCGCTCGTGAACCAGCTTGTCGTGCGGCTGCCCGGGTGACCTGTGATGCTGGATCCGGCTTGGCCCGCCTGGCTGTACAGGCTCACGGTGAGCATGCTCTGGGGCTTCACGTCGAAGGCGATTTCGTCTGTGATGACGACTTGGCCCGGCGGTACGGTGAAGTTGCTCTTGCCGCCGACGGTGATGCGGGCGAGAGGCGATGGCTGGATTCCACTGACGCCTGCGGCGCCGCTGAGGGGGAGACTGACGGAGCCGGCGGTGATGGGTAGGTCGGAAGTGCCGAAGGTGTTGGAGATGGCGAGTTTGATCTTGGAGGCGCCGACGGACATGTGGAGTGTCTGGCGGAGTGTGGCGTCTTTGAGGACGCCGCCTGAGCTCTGGGGTGGTGTTAGTGTATGTACACTTCACGGCATATAATTGTAGGAGCAGTACGAATGGCGCTGGAGGCATGTTGCCTGGCTCGACGAGCTGCGGCATGCTCGTCCATGTGTTGACCCAGTGGAATCCTTCTTGTCGTGCTTCCACGGCTTCTATCGCTCGGCCATGAGCTAATGGTGATAGGACAGCAAGTGTCGCAAATGCGGCTGCTAATGCTGGGACGTACATCGTGGTAAAGATCTCAGTGACCTTGTGTTCCACGTCGTACCTGGAATTGCCACAGCCGGCATCAAGACGCTCTTATACGACGCCATGGTACGAGTCGAGCCGGCCCTACTTTAAATTACTAGGCTGGCTGAATGGAGATCGTACAAAGTCAAGGTGGAGACGGATAAATTGTAGTGCATCTGAAACAGATTGATATAGCGGGGCGCGCAGGAACCGCGAAACATCCATCGCAAACACCTTCTGTGCGTGTGCTAGATGTGAAGTGAGCATCCACCCCACATGGTAATGTACCGTGCATTGATACTAACACTCAATGTGAAGGCCTAGGGTGTACTGCCACTTTTGCATGGTATGATGGACGGTGAAGCGGCACGCAGCTTTTTGTTCGCGCAGCCTATCAAGCTGAATCTACAGTAAAATCGAATTAAGTCCCTTGGTATCTCAGGCCGCTGTTGTACATTTCATAATCATGATGCTTCCAAGTACGCAAGAACGGCTCAATGACCGACCAGCTACCTTACGCTCGGTAGGTATCCTAAAACTCCAGGTCTCAAGAACGCCATTGCGATGTTCCCTCCAGAAGTAATTTGCCGCTGACTCGCTCGCAAGCGGTGCAATTCCGCGGCCTTTCCAGCCCGGAAATTTCGCCAAAACTCCATGCCATGAGATATGCTACGACGACCCAAAAGTCAAGCGCGCAAGCCGGAACGACGCGGTCACTGTTACTCCTCGGCTCGCCGCCCATCGGGTGCTCAGTACTCTTTTGCAATTACACGCACGAGGTGCGCAAGGATCAGCTACCTCAGCGAATGACGCCCCAACTATCCATGCTGCTCAGACCGCCGGTACGCTCCTTTTTCTTGAAAGCGTTCCAGAAGCGGAGTGTTTCGTCGCCGGCACCAGTAACGATGACCTGGCCGTCCGGGCTCATGGCCAGATAGAGTACACGGTAGGTGTGACCCGTCAACGACACGACTTGTTGCATGCTTGGGTACTTCCAGACAATTATCTGGTTTTGACTGTAACCATGGGTTGAGACGATTTCGTTGCTGTTCTTCGACCAAGCGAGGTTGCAAACCTGGCTCCCAGTGTCGAGACTGCTGATGAGGTTCGCGGGCGCCGTTGGGGGAATCGGAATATTGCTTGTTGCTGATGCTGATGCGGCAACTGATGCAGCAGCAAGGGAGGATGCCGACGGACCGCTGGAGGAGATCAATGTGTTCCAGAACTTAATCGTGCGGTCTGCGGTACCGCCACCACTTGCAAGGAGACCACGCTGGTGAGGGCTCCATGCAATGGCCTTGACAGCTGCTTGGTGTTCACTGAATTTGTAGGTAGGCTCGTCGTTGAGCTTGTCCCACACCATCAGCTTGTTGTCGTTTCCTCCAGAAGCAAGCTGTTGATCTTCATGATTCCACTTCAGACCACAGATCTCCTGTTTGTGGCCAACGAGCTTCCGAAGCCATTGGTCAGGTTGTCGCACATCGCGGTGGTAGATGGTACGATCTCTTGATCCGGAAGTCAGAATATGCTCGTTCCATGCAAGTGCACCAACGCGGGCAGTGTGGCCCATCATAGTGCGAAGGCGGCGCTGTGTTTGAGCATCCCAAATTTGGACCTGGCCTCGGTTCGTGCCGATGGCAATATGTGAACCCTATCTTTAATTAGCACGGGGCGCGTTGCAGGTTGTGCGAGTACTTACGCGCTGAATCCAGTTCACGCTGGTCACCGAGTCATCGCCCAATTCGCAAAGTTTGGTTACGCGACCACTACTTGAGTTCCACATGTAGACGCACGACCCCAGGCCAACACCAAGGATATTTTGGCTTCCCCAGTCGACGAGATTGAGATAGAAATCGTCTGCTAGATCTGGCGCATCCAAGACCTTGTAGGGTACCTTGGAAACGGCTCGAGGTGCTCGTTGTGGACTGAGGAGCATGCGTTGACTGCTGTACTTTATTGGCGATAGGCTGTAGAGCTCTGAGCGTGCATTCAAGTTGAGCACGCCATGCCGGCTCGATGGTGTCCGCGACGGTGTTGGCTGGCCTGAGTAGGAAAAGAGGTTCTTGTGAGGGGTTGATGGGGTTCCAGAAGGGGGCGGTAATGATGCTGCAGACCTTGTTGGGGGAGTGTGTGAGCGCCCCGATCTTCGCATGTTGGCACTGTCAGTTGGAGATAGACTCTGAGGAAATGCCTGCGGCACAGAGCCCTCGAACATTTCCTGGCGCAGCACAGCCGAGTAAGTCCGATTTGCTTCTTCGGCTGGGTGTTGATTAGCGCAGTTTTCCTGAGGTGTTTGAGATATGCTTACTCTTCTGGAAATGCAGCTCGTTGTGAGGCGTGCGCCGAGCTCTCGATGGGGTTGCCGGTGATGCATCTTCGTGGAGAAGATTGAAGCTGGCTTGAAGATCTTGACCGGCACGATTTGGAATGAACCTGGGAATGCGTCAGCGGCATGTTTGCGCGTCAGTGCAAAGGGCTGCAAAGTCACCTATCACCATATATGCGTGGCCGCTTTCGACTCGGGCTCGTTGTGGGCGTCCGCTCTCTCACTCGGCCAGCATGCTCCAGCTGCTCTAAGGCTTTTGTTAATATTGATCCGTCCACAGGCTCCGAATTCCGGTCATGCGCAACTGTACCGAGAGATTGATTGCGCTTGTGATGTGCGGTTGGGGGCGTCTTCGATTCTGGCGGTGAGATGAGCGTCGGCGTCGCGACTCTGTCGTCGCCTGGATCCATGTCCGCTGGCGCCATGTCAATGGTTGCGCTGGGTCGCGCTTGCCGATTTCGTGTGGTCACGGCAGGGGCGACGATGTGGTCGTGGTGTGTCGAATTGCGGAGGGGTGAGGTGGAAGCGCGACGGCAGGACGGGTCGGTATTTATGTGCACTAGGCGGACAATGTACGGCAACAGCACGGGTGAAGTCGCAAAGAAAGACGGGAGTCAAATCGGCGGTGACTGCGAAGGCGAGAGGCGATGCGATTGCGCGAGGGTAATAGCCCCTTGGTCGTTTGTCCTCCGTCCTATCCCACGGGCGACAATAGCGGTGTCCGGACGCAACAATAGCGATAGTGGCAATCAATGGTGCTCAGTAGGCGGCAATATGCATTCTCCTGTTGTGTTGTGGGCGGCGGCCGATGGCGGGGTGACGGTGTTGTTGTGAGGTCGAAGCTCAACGAACGGCAATCACGACAATGGACAATGGACAATCGCGGCAAGGAGCGTGGGCAGCGAGTCTTAGCGATGCAGGGCGTGCTCGAGCTGGGCGCACACGGAGACGGGGACAAAGGGCAGACTGTGTGCTCACCGGCACAGGTATATCGCGACAATGTTGTCGTGTTCGTGGGCGGCGCGCATGGGCTCGTCGTTTCGTCACGTCCATGTTTTGCTTGTCGCTTGGTCGCTGTTTGGGATGCTTGCACGCGTTGACTGGCCACGACAGCCAATCATGTCCGTTGCCCGCCAGCTAGCGTCACCGGCTTGCATCGCCCGTAAACCCTGCCTCCACCTCTCTCTACTACCCCACACTGCCGCGGCCCTCGTGCAGACCACTCCCGCCCAGTCTTTTCTGTATATATGCCCGTATCTGTGCCCGGACTGCTGCGTCACCCTCACGCCCTAACAGCCATTGTAAAACTGTCGCGTGCTCGAGCCATGTCGACTAAGCCGTCCCTCGCAGCCGCCGAGGACTTCCTGTCCTTTGTTAATGCTTCCCCCACCCGTATGTTGGCTCTGTGCAGCTCCACCCCTAGATCCGTTAATTGACCGCTCCAGCTTTCCACGCTGTCAAGTCGGCCAAGGAGCGACTAGAGAAGGTGGGCTTCAAGGAAATCAAAGTGTGTACCCCAGCTTCGCATCGTCTACATGCAATCTTGAGCTGACATGCTTGCTGTAGGAGCGAGACTCGTGGGCACCAACGCTGCACCCTGGCGGCAAGTACTACCTCACGCGCAATGGCTCGTCCATTGTCGCCTTCGCCATTGGAAAGAAATGGAAGGCCGGTAATCCCATTGGCATGATCGGCGCACACACCGACTCGCCATGCCTCCGTATCAAGCCCGTCTCAAAGCGACAAAGTGACGGCTTTCTCCAAGTAGCCTGTGAGACATATGGTGGTGGCTTGTGGCACACATGGTTCGATCGCGATCTTAGTATTGCGGGGCGCGCCATGGTGCGCACCAAGGACGGCAACTTTGAGCAGCGTCTGGTCAAAGTGGACCGCCCAATCTTGAGGATTCCCACTCTGGCTATCCATCTTGACCGTCAAGAGAACTTCCAATTCAACAAAGAGACGCAGCTTTTCCCCATTGCGGGCCTAGTAGCTGCTGAGCTGAACAGACAGGGCAAGACAGATGAGTCCAAGGAAGAAGACACCAAGGATGGCCCTTTCGAGCCGCTTGCCGCTCCAATCCAGCGCCACCACCCGTACATTGTCGACATTATCGCCGAGGAAGCAGGCGCGGATGCCAGTGACATTATCGACTTTGAAATAGTTCTGTACGATACGCAAAAGTCGGTTGTCGGTGGCCTCAATAACGAACTGATCTTCTCGCCGCGCCTCGACAACCTCATGATGACGTATTGCAGCGTTGAGGGTCTCATTCACAGCCTGTCGTCGTCTGCAGCCCTCGACAGCGACTCTACCATTCGTCTCATCGCCTGCTTCGACCACGAGGAGATCGGCTCACAAACTGCACAGGGAGCGGACTCAAATTTGTTGCCGGCAGTGATTCGCCGGCTCTCTGCCCTCCCAGCATCAGAGAGCGATTCAGATAAGTCGTACGATAAAGTCGAGGCCGACACTGCCACTGTTTACGAGCAGACACTAGCCACCTCCTTCTTGATATCAGCGGACATGGCTCACTCAGTGCATCCCAACTACCCCGCCAAGTACGAGTCTCAACACAGGCCTGAGATGAACAAGGGGACCGTCATTAAAGTAAATGCCAACGCACGTTACGCCACGAACACGCCCGGCATTGTCTTGCTCCAGGAAGCGGCCCGCCGCGCCAAGAAGGCTTCATCAAGTATATCCTCGGCCAAGGAGGGCGTGCCGCTGCAGCTGTTTGTTGTGCGTAACGACTCCTCGTGTGGTAGTACCATTGGTCCTATGCTTTCAGCAGCCATGGGTACCCGTACACTTGATTTGGGCAACCCACAGTTGAGCATGCACAGCATTCGCGAGACTGGTGGCGCGCATGACGTGGAGCATGCAGTGAACTTGTTCGAGAGCTTCTTCATCAATTTCGAAGAGTTGGAGAAGAAGATTATCGTCGACTGACTAGTTGAGCCGAAGCTGTGAGAGGCGATGATGTAGATAAGTCAATCAAATAAACTAAATGAACAAGCATACCTTGACTTGATCTCCATGATCCGACCCGCTGTGAGTTTAATTGTGGAAACGACATCAGGGTTCGACGCCAAGAACCCAGCACAGCTAGACTAGCCGCCCCAGTTCGACAAATGTAGTATGTAGGTACAACGACACCTTGGCTTTCTGAAGGCCCGTTCTTATAGCAGATTCAAGTGATTCAGTTCTTGGGTTGGCTGGTGCTATGTCGGCGGCCCAGTCTTGCTGCGCTGGCCGTTGTGAGTTCATGCGGTACCCCGCTAGCGCTCCGCAGCTGCTCCAGACTTATAGTTAGCTAGTCTTACAAACTCTCTCTCGCAGCCTTCATCTCTCACATCCGCACTGAATCTGAGCAAAATGTCAACGCAGCCCCAATTCCTGTCAGGCGATCAGGCCGCCATAGATGAGTTTCTGTCAAGATTCGATGTAAGTCCTGCGGTTTTCCTCAACACGGCTGTGCTGACAAACCACCAAGGTCTTCCTTTTCGACTGCGATGGTATGTGAGACCAAATTTCTGATGCATTTCCACGTCTAGGAATTCCAGGCGGGGCTTTTGTGACAGGCACTTACTGTGCAAACTCATAGGCGTCCTATGGTCCGGCGACCACCTGTTCGAGAAAGTCCCAGAGACACTCGAGATGCTGAGAAGTAAAGGTAATGCATTTTGCCGAGATGACGTTGAGGCGTTGAACTGACCCGAAGAAGGCAAGCAGCTGGTCTTTGTGACCAACAATAGTACCAAGTCACGGGCAGATTACAAGAAGAAGTTCGACAAGCTCGGTATACCCGCAGAAGTTGTAAGTGCCCAATGATCCGAGGCACAGCTTCTGTTTGACCAAAAAGTAGGATGAAGTCTTCGGCTCGTCCTACAGTGCTGCTGTATACATCGCCCGTATCCTCAAGCTACCTGCACCAAAGAACAAGGTATTTGTGCTCGGAGAATCTGGCGTTGAGCAAGAATTGCAATCCGAGGGCGTTCCATTCATTGGAGGAACAGACCCTGAGTATCGCCGCGAGATTCGCATGCCAGAAGACTTTGACAACATCGCCAATGGCACGCTCTTGGATCCAGACGTGGGCGTCGTGCTCACCGGACTCGACTTCCACCCGAGCTACCTCAAGACGGCGATAGCGTTTCACTACCTACAGCGTGGTGCAGTGTACCTTGCGACCAACATCGACAGCACCCTGCCAGCATCACGCACTCTATTCCCTGGTGCGGGGTCATCCGGCGCAGCTTTGGAGAAGGCAATTGGCAAGGAGCCATTGTCTCTGGGCAAACCAAGTCAGGCGATGATGGACGCTGTGGAGGGCAAGTTCAAGTTCGACCGCAGTCGTACATGCATGATTGGAGACCGCTTGAACACGGACATCCAGTTCGGTATTGAGGGTAAGCTTGGAGGCACACTGGCTGTGTTGACTGGTGTGAGCAAGAAGGAGGACTTTCTGGCAGAGGGTGCAAAGACGGTGCCTTCGGCGTATGTGAATGCTTTGGGCGACTTGTTGGGCTGAGGGGTTGAATACAGCTCTGGGAAATCAGTGTGTGATCAATCGGGCATAGTCTTTAGAGGAGTATAGAAAAATAGACAACCATGAATGCAAACCAAGGTGTCTGCAGAGATGACTTCTTGGGCCCGTGCAGACCGTGAATGCGCGTGACGCTAGACCCTTTTTGGGTTCAATTGACGTTAGCGCATACGCGTGACGCGAACGCGACCTCCCGCGATGCGCGTAAACCTACCTGCAACATAACGTACAAACTGCAACACAGCACCACACGACGTGACGTCGAGTTTGCAACAATCATGATCCGCCACGATTACTCCAGAGTCGATCCTAAGCGGCGCGCAAATCTCGACCACAAGCGCAGACAGTTTGCAAAGGCCGAATTCCAGCAGCAAACCTACGAACACCGACTGAACTTCTACGTGCTGCCACTGACGGCTGAAATCACACTCGAAGAGTTTGAAACATGGGCTATCAACAGATTGAAGGGTGAGTCCCTACGTTGAGGGTTGGCCTCGTGCAGTTCTAATCTCATGGCGTCAGTTCTCTCCGAGCTCGAAGCATGCACATTTCGCAACAAGGGCCCTGAAGAGACGGCCGAGTATATGAAGGGCATACTAGACAAGCACCTCCCGATGAGATCAGATTCATCGCGCAGTCAGAAACTCCAAGACGAACGGCGGAAGGACCACTACTCACATTTCATCCTACGACTTGCCTTTTCCTCGACAGAAGACTTGCGACGACGCTTCTCGCGGCTAGAGACTATGCTATTTAGGTTACGATTCAAGGATGACGATCCGCGAGAACGACAGGAATTCGTGCGCAGCTTGAATCTGGAGTGGGATGAGGTCAAAGAAGATGAGAAGAGGGAGCTGCGAGAGGGATTGCTTGCGGCGAGCGGGAACAAGAAGGGGGAGGAGCAGGAGTGGTTCAAGGTTGACTGGGAGAGAGTCCCTGAGCTCGTTGAGCAAAGAAGAGTGCTGTTGAAGCGAGGTAAAGCCTATGTTCCGCAGCGAGAGCAGATGAGCCTGGTGGTCGCCGAGTTCACCAAGAAGCTAGACGATGCGCTCGAGGTATGTCTCGTCATCTCACTCTGTCATAATGCAGTACTAACACTTTTGGCTAGCTGACAGCCCGCGCGCTTCCACGACTCGACGAAGACGACCGCCTCGCGCCCATTCTTGCCCACCTCTCACAGTCATTCACGGCACCCGATGCTGCATACTCATCTTCCGATGCCAACATCGACGGTCTCTCTGCTATCCGCGCAACCAGCATCGATACATTGTCGCAAAACTTCCCACTCTGCATGCGCAACTTACACTCTACGCTTCGCGAGAACTCACATCTCAAGCATTTCGGGCGTCTACAATACACCCTCTTCCTCAAAGGCATTGGTCTGAGCCTCGAGGAATGTCTGGTTTTCTGGCGCCGATCCTTTAAACTGATCGATGACGATAAATTCCAGAAGGAATACAAGTACAATATCCGCCACGCGTATGGCGATGTAGGCGGAGACGCAAACCGACGAGGGCGTGGATACACACCATACTCGTGTCAGAAACTCCTGACCGAACCACAACCCGGCCCTGGGCAAACACACGGCTGTCCATATCGGACATATAAGCCTGACAATCTGATCCCTCTACTCCAGCGCATCGGTGTCAACGACCGCGATGTGCTGAAGACGGTCAAGGAAGATGTCACCAAGCAGCGTTATCACGTCGCATGTAATAGGGTGTTCGAGTGGAGCCACAAGCGCGAGATCAGAAAGGTCAAAGACGACGGTAGCTGGAGCGCGACGGATCTGGATACCATTGTTCATCCGAATACCTACTTCAAGCGGAGTTGGCTGTTGAAACATCTTGGGGAGGGGAATGCGGGGATTGTTAATGGTGGTGAGGGCGGCGGGGAGAAGATGGAGGAGTAGAAGTTGTACATGGAATGATGCATTGGGCTTGGATTATACTGGGATGGGCATATTGGCGTTACGCATGTGTGACTGTACGCACGATATGTTATGCTCTCTATCAAGTTCAAGGCTCGACTGATTCGGCCAGAAAGGTTCAAGTACACGTTCAACTATGACTTGATACGAAGAGGATGCAACGGTAAGCAGCCTACAGTATCTAACAGGGTTATCACTATCGCAATCAAACTCTTGTGTCTGTGCGCGCCGCCATCGTCGTCTCGCCGCTCAATACCCCGCTGCAAGACCAATTTCCCCCCGAGGCCAAGAATCTGTTCTTGCGCATGCAGATCCCGCCGCTGGACTTGCCGGTGAGTGAGCGCGCTGGCGACGCAGTATGCGTATGAGCGGATTACGCATGTGCAGAGGGAGGAGGGGAGGTTGTGTTGGGTGTATGTGGCGGATGGGCTGGTGGAGGCGGAGAGGTGGCAGGCGATTAGTGACATGGAGGATGGGGTGGTGTTGTATTATGAGAGTAGGGAGGTGTTTGGCGGGGCGTTGGCGGG
>Ga0265780_10003070_pt1 | contig 22204 bp, 22 predicted proteins | sample P1T30metagenome_FD_192432 | JGI IMG/M metagenome (GOLD analysis project Ga0265780, IMG submission 192432) | Plant litter microbial communities from East Loma Ridge, Irvine, California - P1 T30 | ecosystem: Environmental > Terrestrial > Plant litter > Unclassified | place: USA: California...
CAGAAATCTTCAATTCGCTATCCCCGTCTGCAGCAAGGAAGTTGTTCTTTCCCCGTGTCTGAAAATCGAACAAAACGCACCAATTGCGGCACGCGGTGACGTATCCGTCGGCTATCGGATACTGCGCATATGATATTGCCATTCGAATAGCCGAACCTCCTCATACACTTATTGATATCAAACATCAAGAAATTGGCAATATGGCAAATCCGACTCGCCGTCTGTTCACCACCTCAGCTCACGCCCACTCCAATTCCGCTGCCGAGGCCTGTTCCGAACTCCTCTCACGCTTCTCCAACACCCCCGTGAGCAGCCGATCACAACTCCTCGACGCCAACCAACTCCACCTGCTCTCTGTAACCCTGAACCGCACTCCAACATCCTACCAACTTCCAAAAAATGGCACCCCAATCCCACCAGGACACCACCTCGTCTACTTCACGCCCCCCATCATCGAAGCCGAATTAGGTCTAGACGGCACCGATCGCACCGTGAATCCCTTGTCGCCATACACCCGCCGCATGTGGGCCGGTGGCGAACTAACCTGGACACAAGACGCCTCGTCCCTCCTCCGCGTCGGGCAGGAAGTCTGCGAAACCACCGAGTTAATCAGCGCAGAGCCCAAGAAGCTGAAATCAGGTGGGGACATGCTCGTCGTGGGCGTGTCCAAGACGTTTTCAAACAGCCATGGCGTAGCGCTGGTCGATAAGCGCAGCTGGGTTTTCCAGCGCGAAATCACGTCGGACAATCTTATTAAAGCGGCGCCTAGGCCTGAAGAGAAAGCCCTGCCTGAGGGGCGGTATCAGAGGGACTTTTGCCAGACGGATACGACGCTGTTTAGATTCTCGGCGCTGACGTTTAATGGGCATAAGATTCACTATTCCCCGGAGTGGTGTAGAGAGGTCGAGGGACATCGGAATGCGGTGGTGCATGGGCCGCTGAATTTGATTAACATGCTGGACTTTTGGCGGGATACGGCGAGGGGTGGGGAGCAAGAGGCGGTGCCGAAGAGTATTGCATATCGGGCGATGAGTCCGTTGTATGTTGGAGAGCCGTATCGAATTCTGCTTGAAAAGATTAAAGATAAAGGGGAGGGATGGAAAGCAGAAATTTGGGACAGTTTCGGGAAGCAGAGCATGAAGGGGAGTATCGTGGAGTAGTTGTGCATTATTCATCCGCTCAAATGTTGAGGTTGGTATAGTCTAAATGGTGCCGTATTTATATCCCGCTGCAAATGCAATGCCGTAATTCATATCAATCCGTTGAGTCATCGTACACGTCGATTACGCCCACTTGCCGAGAACACTCATCAGGATCAAGCCACAGATGAGCGCAAACATGGCGCACACTGTCCTGACCACACCAGCGTTCAACAACTTTCCTTGCATCCAGTCTCTCGCCAACATCTCGACTATACCAACCCACGCGAGGATACCCGCAGAGAGTGCGTCAAGCGTGCCGATTGCGACAATGGTGCTGGGGTCGTTGCCGTTGAACTTCTTGAGCACACCAATACCAATGGCCATACCGATGGGCGTGATGAGCGCGAAGGTACCGGCCATGATGCATTTCTGCACCGTGTTTGCAGCAGCCCGGGGAAGTTCGGCGATGCAAGTTCCAAGCGCGATACCCTCGAACATTTGGTGAAACAGGATGACAATGAAAAGCGTGATGAAGAAGTTGTCACCCGACACAACGAGCGTGATACCAATGACTACGCGCGTATTAGAGGCGTGTCGCCTTCAAGATATGGATAGACTTACGAATTGAGTGAAAGATGATACCAGCCTCCAAGTTCATAACGTTGATCTTCTCCTCCATTGGTGTAGGCTCGCGTGCTGCTCCGTGAGCGTGACCATGGCCATGACCGCGCAATACCTCAGTGTCCTGGGATGCCGTTGCAGATCCAGCAGACTTGTCGTCGCCAGTAGCAGCTGGCACTTCTGCGCTGGCACCGACGTGCTTGTTCTGGCGCCACTGCACGAAGCGAGCACCGAGGTAATCGACTAGGAATGACAAAAAGAGACCAGCCATAAAGATAGCAGCTGTGGTACCTTCATATTGAAGTTCACCGAGGCAGGTATTGCTGAACATTAATTCCGCGTGGGTGAAGAGATGGACGAAAGCTGTCGAGATGACAATACCTGTGCCGAACTGCTTCAGGATGACGAAGATGATGTTCGTCTGCGAGATTATGTTGAAGCGGGTGGTGAGGATTGGCATGAATACTCCAAAAGCGCTGGTCACGAGGATAACAAAGAGTAAGCCCACGCGAAGTGGTATGTTGTATTCGCGGTCAGGTGCATCGCAGGATTTCTCCTCTGTGCTGCCACCAACGCAGTGACTGAGATATATTAGCAGGATATCTTTGTTTCGTCCAAAGAAACTTCACGTACGGGATTCCAGCGTGATCGTGGCAGTGCTCGCCAGAACCAGCGGGCTCTTCTGAGGCATGGCCGTCGCTATGACCATCGCTGTGTTCTGCAGTCCCAGTAGGAGTGCTCTCGGCACCTGTTGTGGCTGCTTCAACAAGGATTTGAACATCCTCGCCAGCATTATCAACACAGTATCTGAAAACGGTCAGTGAAATCACAACAAACGTAGCGCATATACTCACGTCTGGGTTCCATGTGTATGACAGTCGGTGTACTGTGGTTGCATGTCCTGGGTCCTAGTGGGCCCGACGACCTGGTACTCTTCGGTTCCGACCATACACCAGCTATAATTTGTTAGCGCCGCATACATTCGAGTAATCAAGGGCGCACATACTTGACGGTGCCATGGGGATGGCAGTCCGACACCGCGGTGATTGTTGGCCTTGAGGAACCAGTAGACGTGGGAGCCGGTGTTACATCTTGTGCGGCAGCACATGCTGCAAAGAGCAAGGCTACAAAAGTTGGGGCTGTAACCATGTTCACTGCTGGGTATCAAGCGAGCCCACGGGTGATTGCTATCAAAGTCGAGCCAGCGCAGTGCCTTGATATAACTACTGGAAGCGAAGACAGAAGTATCTTGGAATAGTCAGCTGCTCGGACACCCAGTACCGTGATGGGGAAAGACAAATGCAATCCCATGCAGAGACTTTCGCGCGCTCCGCCGTCGTGGAGAGGATGTGCTTGGCAAGAGTACCGAGATGTCGAGCTATGACCTTGGCGTCCGCCTCCGGGTCCACGTCGTCGAATCAAGAAGTCGTGAATTTGCTTGTTCCGGCGATTCAATCTAGCACAAGCGTAGAAGGTGGCAATGTAGGGTGGCGGGTGTCTTGGCACAGCTTGTTAGGTAATCGGACCTGTATCAGTGCTCAGTGGGGTAGAATTGGATGGTGTAGTAGACAGCATATCTGTGTGGTCTTTTCGGTTAGTCGTAATGCTCATGATATGTGTGTTGTACTTGCCCTTGTTGCTGTGAGGAAGTTGTGCCCAGCGGTGATCCGTAGCGTTGAGCCACACTGGTGTGCAGACCATCCATGCAAGTCCCGCGTGATGCCCCGTCTGCTCGATCTTTCTGCTCACGTGCTGACACATGCCGAAGAGTGGGATGGCGAAAACCCGCGTTGGCTGCAAGTAGCACCGTCGTCTTTACCGAACGCAGGGACTGATCCCGAACCTCGTCTCTTAGACGTGAAAATCTGCCTGTTGTTGGAGTCCATCATGGTGCTCTTTCGACCATTTTGAACAGCCTGAGCGGAGAAACCAGTCGTCCAGGCCTGTAAAGCCCACATGCCCAGACTCAACCACGCGGGAGGTGCGTCGGCCAAGACGGTCGACTAGCCTTGTACATGCATGGGACACCATGAGGCTCTTCGGACTGGCAGCGAAAAGCCCGCATGTGCATCAGCGGCGGTGTTGAGGCGTGCTTTCTCGTGACTTGGCGTGGAAGAAGTGCTCACAGATTCGGGAGAAGAGTACCGAGGTGTCGCCAGAGGAGCCAGTGCCCTGGGTTCTGAGATCGTATATAAAGAGAATGCCGACTGCATGCATGAAACCGCATCCAGCTTGTCGGGACCTACCTTGAACAGCAGTTCGCATATCTTCAGACACTCGACGTCTCATACTGCAAAGCTTCAATTCGGATCACTCCAGAAACCTCATCATGGTCGCTTACTCCTCTCTTGTGCTCCTGGGAGCTTCGGCTGCGGTCGCCAACCCCATCTTCCCCCGTCAGGCTGCTGCTTCATCTGCACCTGTAGCAGCTGTTGCCCCAGCAAGCACTGCTTGGGATGCAGGTGCTGTCAACGAGTACCCCATCCACGCCTCTTGCAACGCGACCCAGAAGGCCTACATCAAGAAGGGTCTGCAAGAGACCGAGACCATCGCCAGACATGCCCGCGACCACATCCTGCGCTGGGGCAACTCCTCCGCCATCTTCAAGAAGTACTTTGGAGATGCTGCCACTGGCGAGCCTGCAGGTTGGTTCGCCAAGATCGCCGACGGCGACAAGGCTGGTGTAGTATTCCGCTGTGACGACCCTGACCAGAACTGCGCTACTCAAAAAGGTACGTCCATGCTCGATATTCACACGAGCCTCAACTGATTTCTTCTAGGATGGGCTGGTCACTGGCGTGGTGCCAACGCCTCATCTGAGACTGTCATTTGTGACTTGTCTTATGAGAACCGTCGTCCTCTCGAGGGCCTGTGTGGATTTGGCTGGACCGTCGCAACCGGTGCCACCAACTTCTACTGGGCAGGCGATCTACTCCACCGCCTCCTCCATATTCCCAAGGTTGGCGAGGGCGTCGTAGAGCACTACAGCGTAGGCAAGTACCCAGGTGTTCTTGAGTTGGCCAAGGAGAACTCCACATACGCAGTGCGTGACTCGGACACCCTCCAGTACTTCGCTCTCGAGGCTTATGCCCAGGACATCGCCGTTCCTGGTGTTGGATGCGCTGGCAAGTACACTGCCACCTCTTCCTCAGCCGCTTCTGCTTCAACCTCTCGCGCTGCTTCAGTCAGTGCTGCACCCGCTAGCGCTTCCGCGACGCCCACTCGTCCTGCTGCTACATCTGCGGCGGCCACCTCAACCCAGCCTGCTCAGGCTGCCCAGTCCTGTACGCCCCACGACGACCACTGGTAAGTTTTGAATGAGTGTTCAAATTTTTCGCAAACCATTGCTAACAGCAAGCTAGGCACTGTCCTCCTGGAGTCCCCGAGCCAGCTGGCCCCCCTGCTTAGAGTGGTGGGTGACGAAAAGTTGATCTAGCCTCAAAGTCCGCGCCATAGGTGGTATCGCTCCGACGCCATGGCTGTGATCGCCGCTAAGAGTGCTGTTCCATCACGATATTCATGTTTATAGACCCTAATGATAATCACGATCATTCTCCATTTCGCAGTCTTCTTGTGACCATTCGCGTGACGTGAAACTCCCTGCCCCAGTTGAGGAAACTGTATGAAGAATTCGTGAGTAAGATCACTCTAACGTCTGCACGGGTGGAGGAGATGCGCGTGTTGGTGCTGGTGATGTTTGAAGGGATGAATGTTGGACGTGTTGGTGCATGCATCCATGGATGTGTGGGGTGCTGGCGACACACGTGACGCGTGTTTCCGAAAGAAGATTGGCGCAAAACGCGTCACTTGGCACACGGAAACATCGCTCCATCGACGTCTTGCAAGTATCACCTTTTGTCAGACTCATTACCATGCTTCCATGACAGACACGTCCCAAGATCCAAATAATCGATTAGAGTTGTGGCGGACGATGCCAGAACAAAATGCGCGTGCTGAGTGAGTCGCGTGGACGCGTCTCGCTGTGACCAGCTGCGCACCATCACTCGTGGCCTGACAACACAATGATTGCGTCGCGGATGACGGGGGATGCAACAGCGTGTAAGCAATCATTGGCAAATTCTGTTCCGACATAAAGGCTGGATTCTACGTATCATTTGCCGGCTCACACAGCCACCAGCTTAAAGCACTGAACTTTCGAACAATATGAATGTCTCCAATTTCACCCGTTGTCGTTTTCATATACCTGAATCTCGCAGTGGTTATCTTCCCCATGAAGAAGCTCTGCCTCTAGAGGTTCGCGAACTTGTGTATGGTTTCGTGGTAGCCGATCTACCAAGCCGGTTCCTGGTCTCGCATCGTACTACTATTTCGCTACTTACTCTGTCTCCAGAGACTCTCCCAAACATTTCGTTCGTCTGCAAGGAAATCTATGACGAATCTATAATGGTATACCTACGTCGCACTCGGTTCATCATCGATAGCTCCTTTCCCCTGGCCCTTCGAGGCATCATACGCCCCCTGGAACGATTCCTAGAGCAATTTAGAAATGGCTTCAAATCTATTCGTCTGCTTACTTTCCACGAAGTGTGTTCCTATGGAAGCTCCACCATCCCAGAGCAGTTGTACCCCGGGAGTTTCATCTCTCGCTGCACCGGCTTGCAAGATCTGATTCTTGACTTCCGTCTTTGTCATCTTTTACGGTTCTCCGATGACGATGATGAATCACCAGAAAAATCTGGAAAAGAAAACCCCGCTGCAGAATTACTGTCCACGGCGGGGATTGAAGATCGATGGGGCCTTAGAGGTCTCTACCGGATGGAGAAGCTGAAATTTGTCCAGTTCCGCTGTCTGGTGGAGCACGGGCAGTTGGCGCGATACCGCTTAGAAAAGATTTCCTTCTTAGACTTGCCCAAAGAACGAAGGATACACGTCCATCGCGAAGCAATTAAATTGCCCAACAAAAGGACACGCCGGTACGACGTCCCTATTCGTAACCTGCCACCTACTGCTCCAGCTCTCCGCGATATCTCAGGATTCATTCTCTCTTGTCGTCAAGTCTATAAAGAGGTCGAGCATGAAGTCGTCAGGGCCGTCTATGCCTACCTATATCATGCTCTTCAGGCTGGATGGCTTCGAATTACCAAATCGCGGCCACTCGGACTTCCCTGGCCAGATTCCTTTTCCGAGACGGTTCATATAGTGTTCACTATCGAGATACCAGCTGAAACCTATTGACCATATCTGGATCTAAGAAACGCAGGCTGGCTAGCTTCTGAATTGGCTATATCATTGCCATCCGGAAGTTGTGCGTGGAGTATCGACTGGAAATTGCCGGCTGAGTTTGACAACGACGGACTGATGGAAAACAGCCGCATGTTCAAGGAGTACGAGTCGTGGCGCAAGATACTACGTGCGGATACAGGCATTGGCAAACCGATGAGCATATTGCGTCGAATGCAACTCTTTCGCGAGGCGGGCGCCTGACGCTTTTGTAGATCGTCTTTCACTCTACTTGGCCATCCACTGCCTCGAGGGTACTTGGCAAGGGTGCTCAGGCGCTCACGCGCTTATGTAGTGTCGAACTACTATATGAACACACCCTAGTTCACGCCTCCATCAACACCCCCATCTCCTCAACAACCACCGGACTCAACCAAGAACTTCACACCATCGTCGCCGGTATGGAGCACTCCACGCCCCCTACCCCGCAAACAATATCTTTCCTTGAGCTTCCTGCCGAGCTGCGGCTGCACATCTACAAGTACGCCATACCCGCCATGCCATCTGATCTGCCGTACCAGAACGCGCCCGTAACAGCACCCACCGCCCTCGTCATCCGAAACATAGCCGGATTTATCATGTCGTGCCGACAGATCTACCGCGAGGTCGAGGACGAAGCCATGGAGTGCATCAACGACTATCTCACCAGCGCCCGTTTTATACAGTGGCGTGACATAGACAACTCCTATGCCATTGGCTTTCCAACCCCGACTCGGTTCTCTGACACCATCAGTCTGCGCTTCGACGTCTCGGGACTGTATGAGAACTTCTTCGTCTTCGGCGAGGTTATCCGTTCAACAGACGGTCTGGGATTCGAGATGTCACTGATTGGCTTGCTTCTGAACACCTTTGTGACTTTCACGCTTGATGCTGGGCCGTATCAGATAGTTGCTGTTTGTGGCTTGGGGAACAGAGATCCCTGCCGTGAATTCAGCGACGGCTTTGATGCTGTCGTTCTAGATGAGTCGAGGGTCATGTACGCGAGGGCAGGACATCTAAAGCCCGTCGGTCCTGCATAAAAGGAGATGACGACTAGTGAATAAGTTGTGTATACTGTGGGAGCAGGAGGAGCAAATGCTAATTCTTCAGGTGGCAAGAAATACCTCACACACAGCAGTCATGAATAAAGCCAAGAAAACACGTAATATAAATGACAATATCTGACTCGAGTCCATTATTTTGTCACAATGAAATGTGCATGTACTATTTCATGTTCACTTTCGACTCGCCACACCTCCTCCATGTCGTATTCCCCTTTCTCTCCCCAACACACCCTACTCTCCCACCGTCACTCCCAAACCAGGACCCACATACTGACACCACAGCCCATCCTTCCAATACTCATCGCTCAAAGCTCGGTACTCCGCACCTATCCCAAAATGCGCCCCATTCCCTGCGTATCCCGGGCTATGCTTCGACAAATGCAAGCCCCAGCCACCCTGACCACAGCCCCAGGGGAAGCGGTAGCGACAATCATACGCAAACCTCATATCGACGATAGTAGAATCGGCTTTGAGAACACACAGCCGAAAGGAGGGCAGGTTGTCGATGAGGTTGTGGATGAGTGTTTTTAGGTGAGGGTAATATCTGGGTTCCCGATAAAACCGATAAAAATGCGTATCGGAGAAAGGGGAAGAGGTATCGCCAGTGATGTTGATGGTTATGGTGACTGTGTCGGCGAAGGTCTGGATGCGCGGTACTGAGATGCCGTAGAGGTCGGTCGCCCAGTCTTTCTTGAAGGTGGATAGGAAGTTGTTGGCGGACTTGACGGCTTCGGACTCGAACTCGTGGTAGACTTGGCGGCAGGAGAGTATCAGGCCTTGATAGGGACTCATGGTGGAGGTTGTAGGGATGGGAACTTTGTCAAGGATATATCCGTAGATTTGCAAGCGCAGCTCGGTGGGCAGGCCGAGGAAGCCAGCTGTGGTTTGGGTTTTGTCAGACATGCTTAGCGGTCTAGTTGAGGGCCGTAGCAAGCAAAGTTGACCGAGAGAGGGGATAGTAGGAAAATATCAAGGCACTCGGGGTTCGGAAATATAGGCAGGGAGCGAGGCGAATGGACCCCATCACGTGTCCAACTCAGCCGAAGAGTGAAAAAGCATGCGTTCTAAGCTTACATAATAGCTACTGATGAGTCTCCTCTGGGTCTATCGGGTCGTACGTGCTCCACCAACCAGCGGTCGCTTCTTCCGCAAAGTCATCACCCCCGGCCTGCTCCTCAACGCGCAAGAACCTGCCGCCGCGGTCGTAGCCCGTGTTGATCGGAAGCTCGTCTCCGAACAAAATCTCATCGTCGATTCGAAGCTTCCACTGCTCGCCTGCTGTAGCAGATAGGGTAACGATGTCAGACGTACAGTCCACATGGCTACCCGGTGCGATGTATCGCCATGTCTGCGATCCAGGAGCTTGGCGATTCGGCGAAGCGAGACAGAAGGACATCTATAACGCCATCAGTACTCGACGTACTATACGAAAAGTCAAGTACTCACATCGTAGCTTGTCTCCACGTGACCCGGGTTCCCGCGAATCATCCACATGGCTAGACCCGTCCCCATGCCGAATTGCGAAAAGACCAGATCCAAAGTGAAGAATATGCCAAACGCGCCGAGGATGCAGACGGAGACTGCACACCAAAAGCAGCAGAAGGCGTAGAAGCCGCGGTGGTCGCGCTTCATGGTGGTGAGTCCGAAAGTTCCTCGTTCGCAATCCGGGGACTCGCAGTCGGGACAGTAGCTGTAGTCTGACTCTTCGTCGGCGTCTTTTGCTTCGCTGGGTGTGAGCGTTGGCGCGGTGAGGAAGCTCTCGATATCGTTATACGGTGGAGGTGCATGTTCGCTGGGCTGTGCGTGCGAAGTGCGAGGGTGGAAGTATGAGAGGAGTCCAGCGTGTGGGAGAGCGACGTCGTTGTTCTCGTGTTGCGTTGCCATTGTTAGAAAGAGGAAGCGCGTGAGATGCGAGTATATTATGTCTTTGCAATGATTTGAAGTTTGTGAAATGAGACAATGCGATTGTTGCAGCAGCTTGAGTGGCCGCCACGGGGAAATATATTATGTGCCATGGTATCTGATATGTTGGAAGTAGCGCTGGATGCAGTATTTGGGAAGTCGTTTGCGGCTATCTGGAAAGATGCACAATGTTTTGCAGAAGTCGCTTGCGGTGCGGTGGTGGAAGGTGAGGCTGGCTGAGGAATGTGTGATGGTGATGTTGTGTAACATGGAAAAGTAGTTCGAGCAAGAAGACAGCCCAAAACACCGAATACGCCACAAGAGCTCCACTGTTTCATCTGGACATCTCTTGAGAAAAGAGACGATGTGTGGGACGTGAAGCACCAGTATCAGCATTTGCAGGGCGTGGTGCTCCAAACAGACCTGGGTACGTTGGTGGCTGGGAGGGAACAGCATTGTTACTGCTAGGGCGCGTCGTCGCAAATAGCGACGCGGTTGTCGCCGGTTGTACTGGCTGTACGACGTTGTTCATACTTCCAAAAAGCGATGGCACATTTGCTCTTGCGTTGGATGAGCTCACCGAGCCAAATGGTGATGCACCACTCGCAGGCTTGACCGCGGGCTTTGGAGCCTCAATCTTCTGCGGCCACGATTTGATGAGCAGGAACGACAACTCATCGATCGAATCCAACTTCGCCTCTGCGCCTGGTATCGACGCGATGTCAGTCTGAAAGTGCGTCCGGAAAGCCTCCATGACACTATTCCTCAGCCCGCGATTCGAATCTGGCGTGGTGCTGTACGCAATCTGCACCGCAGCGATGAAATCCTCCGTCTGTGCATGATGATGAAGACAACACTCAAACTTCTCCTTCGCAAGGCTGCTCAATCCCTCGACTTGGTACTTATCGCCCAACGCGTACATGGACGCATGAATAGTCAGCGGATTCGCAACCTCGACCGCATTCGGTGTCTTCTCATAGACCTTGTAGTCCTTTTGCGAATCCGTCTCTTTTGCGACGGGCTGTTCTGTGTTCTTCGCATTGGGCGCGAGACACGCGCATGGATCAGTGACAGACACGCCAAAAGCGCCTCTGCGGTAGTGGTGGGTTGGGTTGGTTGCTGAAGTGGATTCATGCTGGGCGATGGCGCTGAATTGTGCCAGCGCCATGCCGCTGTTTGGGTCGTAGTCACCAAGATAGAGATAGGCGATCAGGCGCCGTATCATCTCTGGGTCGTCTTCTGGAAGGTTGATGCATCTTGATTCGGCTTCTTTGCCAGCAGCAAACTTTAGGCTCTTCAGGAAGAAGTCGCATGCCGTGCAGACAACGACGGCGTGCACCTGGAAGGCGAGGTCGCCACACGTTATGGTTAGATCCGTGAACTCGCCATTCTTGTACGCTCTGAATCAAAGTCAGCACTTCCCACCCATCGTCCCAAACGCGACTGACTTGAGAATGGTAGGCGGACACGCTAGGCGAGGCTTACAAGTAAGCGCTGATGTGCTCATGATGAGATGTTAGATGTCGGCCTTACTGCTACAAACAGCTGATGATTATCGACCGACCGCTGCTTCACTCCCAGCGAAGTACGAGGAAAGGGGAATCGCCTTGGAGATGACCTCAGGAGGCCTGAACCCAAACGCCGCATCGCGACCTTAGCGCTGCTGAAGGACCGTTTCAGACCCATGGACCCCGCTCTACCCCACTTTCTCGGCCAGGGTCGTCAGATCTTTGCACTGCCTCCGCTCGGAGGGTATGAGGATTACGATGGCGTACTAAAGATGAGTGCCGTGGCAAAGATGGGTTCAGGAAACGGTGGTAGTCAGTATATATTACATGCAAATTGAATTGTTGGTCAGCGAAGGGCCCGATGGCGCAATGGTAGCGCGTCAGATTCCAGCGAATCTAATTTCGAGTCTCCTGAAGGTTAGGCGTTCAAATCGCCTTCGGGTCAGACTTTACCCTCTCTTTTTGTCATTTTTTGCTGCTCTTCTTTATTTACATCCTCAAAGGTCACTTGGTCTGTATTGGAGGTTTGCGCTCGGGCCGTTCTCGTCGTGAGCACACTACTAATCTAGAACGCGTCAGCACCCCGCTGTGCACACCTTCCCTCTCACGAGGAAGTTCGACAGCAATCATGCATGGATTAGCATGAAGTCGCTGCCCAAGAGAACCACATCATTCCCTACGACTCTTCTTTTGGCGCTGCTTCTACGTATGTAATATCTCAAATAACGCGCAGGTCAACTATTTCACGGCATATTGCATATCTCATAACCACCCATCCCATCATATCCTTCACTTCACTTCCTTGGTCACCTCCCCAGCCTTCCCATTCGCCTCGCCATCCTTCAAAATCTCACCGTCCTTCGTGATACCCCCATCCTTCCGCGCCTCACTCGCCTGCAACTCCGCCGGCGGCTCATACTTTGGCGGCGCATCGTTCTCCCCCGCCCTCATCACGTGCATCTCCGCCGTATGCGCATATTTCTGCTGCTCCACCGGCGGCGCAGGCGGCGGCGGTACATCCTTACCCGCCTCGAGCTGCTGCCTCTTCTTCCTCTTCCTCCTCAGCACCGCGAGCGCCGTGACCAGTGCGCCAATCAGCAGCGCAAGGCCGCCCAACACGCCGCCGAGAATGGCGCCGAGCTTGGTTTTGCGCTTGTCCCTGCCCTTGCCCTTGGATCCTGATGATTTGGAGTCGTCTTCGACTTCGAACTCGCGGCTGGGGCTCGTGCCTACACCCGCTGCAGCCTCGAAGTTGGGCGGGTCGCGTGCCTGGACGAAGGCGACGACGAAGTCTTTATCTCTGCGCAGGATGTCCATCGGGATGTCGATTTTCCAGCGGTAGTTGCCGGGCTGGTCGAGGGAGATGTTGCCTGCGCGCTGTTAGCATTTTGTTATGTATTAGAGGTAGGATGGAGGTGATGCTTACGTCTGAGTACAGAGGTGTACGCGCCGCTCTTGGAGCCCGTAACGAACAGGTCGACGTTGTTCTGGCGCAAGCCGCTACCAGTCCAGCCTGCTTGCCATCTGATGTCGAGGTTGTCGCCGACGTGGAAATCATCCTCGCGGCCATTGGGAGAGGTGAATTGGTTGGATTGCGCGAGGGCAACACCAACGAGCGCGCAGAGAGACCACTTGATCGCGAACATGCTGAAGAGATCACGTAGCAGTGTCCGTCATCACAATGCGAATGCGGGTGCGGAGTTCTTATGTACCGTCGGTGCTATTCGGCCTGATCATACGTTTGACAGGCGGGTCGTGCGCTCTGCAATGTTCAGAAACGGAACACTGCGGCAGGTGAATTTGGCGTTGACGTGAACCTTGTTTGGTTTACTCGGTCAATACACGGTATATTCGCAGGCATCGTATAAGCATACAAGGCTGTGTGAGGCTTGGGGCCAGATCGGTGCGACCAATCATTCAAGCTCCCAACATGGGCCTAATTTAAAAATAGCTTGACTCGTGATCCGCGGCCTGCGGAGGTTTACAAGCATCCAGAGTAAGGCTTGGCTGGCTTGAAGGAACCGCGCTCGCCTATACTTACAGTGTAGGATCGGAAGGGAAGTAACGAGGCAAATGAGGAGACGAAGAGCTCAGAGAGAAAGCAATGGCCACGAAATATGACATGTCAATTCCTGTTTTGAGGTAACGCTGTATCATTAAGGTGTCTAAGTAAGATGCAGTTACGTAGGGCGGAGAACATCGTCAGCATCCAAGACGAGGAGCTGACGAATATGCTTGGCATGCTTTCGAGTAGAGAAGCACCGAAACGGGTCACGGGTTGATGCCCGAACGCGAGAGAAAAATGCTGTTGGACATGTTTAAGTGGTTGTATATGATACTTGATCGAAGCATTGCATGACGTGGTGGGTAGTTGTGAATCCGGATTATCGGCGTCGATGAATGTCCCGGCAAAGAATAGCCCCGCCATATTTCCAGCGCGCGAATACGGGGATGAAGCATGGCACACTCCATCCAAGCTAGTTTGGTATCGTACGTAGAAATGATTGACTTCCTCCTCCAGCCGTTTCATAGCATTCCACACGCTTCCATATCTTGATCTGGTGTGCGACACAAACTCAATCCAGCGAGGAATTCGATGATTTCGCAGATGAAAGGATCGTAATTTGGATCGCGCCAGTCTTCGAGATGATCTGCCGGGTCCCAGAAGATGCTAATGGCGACTCCTGCAGCACACAATCTGTCGAAAGTAGGGTGATGTCGGTAGCAAAATTCTTCGTAGTTATCGCCTCGCTGGTTGTGCGGGTAAAGCTCAACACCGGTGAGCTTTGAGAGATAGGATTGGAGTGGTAGTATGCCATCCAAGTATGGAATGACGCTTAGGTGCGGGGAGAGCACAATAAGACGTTCGAGGCCAGGAGGCAAGATTTGGTTTATAGTGGGGCCGTTCGATCTAACAATCATCTCATGTTCAACTCCGAGCACACTAAGGTTTTGAAAATCGGAGAGCGACGATCCCATGGGTAGAACAAATTCGAGAAATGACATACTCCCATGGCGAGAAGCCTGTACAGTAAGCTCTTTCAGTATGGGGGCTAAAGGGTACAGATACACCAGTAGTGTTTCGAGGGATCCCAGGGTTCCCGATTTGAGCACTTCGTTGAAGTTTCCAGTAACTTGGTCGATTTTCGAGTTACAGAGTGTAAAAGTAAGCGCCTCAAGCTCTGGTAGACAACAGAGGAAAGGGACCAGTTCGTTCGGCATTTCCAGCTCATAATTGAGTAAACTGGTGCATCTTTCCATGTACAGCGTTTTGACCCGGCAAGTTCCCGGCTCGAAGCTATAATCGATGAAGGAGCACGATCGGCCCAATTTCAGTGCCGTAAGATGCGGTAATTGACACCAAGCCCATTCGAGCGTCCCACCATACAGATGGAAAGAACGTAGCTGTTGCAGTCCTACAACATCTGACATTGCTGCTCCTGCCCATGGCCATTGTTCGGGGTCGAAGCCAAGCACATGCTCATGCGTGCGGTTCTGCGTCTCGATTCCTCCGTCATCACGCCTAACAGCAAGTGCCGAAGATTGGGAACATGCTTCAGAATGTAGCCCACAATTTGCGACTTCATCATGTAGACTTTGAGATGCCGCATACGCTTTGCAACCACTTCGTCGCGGGGGTGAAAGAGAGTCGTGTTGATACCGACGCGTTTGACGTGAGCTAGTTGCTGGACTTTGGAAGCTAGTCGAGCATTACGGGCCAATACTACCCCCAGCTTTGCGATGCGCGAGCCCTCCCCCTTGCGGGAGGCTATTCTTGGTGCGCGGTACAAAGCCTCTTGAGCGATCGCTCCAATGTGCTTCGAGACGCGCGAAAGCTCACACTGATCCTGCGTCGGAAGCCACTGAGCGATGTTGAGGAGAAGTTCATCTGGCAGTGTGAATAGCAGGGAGTGCGCAGCTTGCGCAGCTCCGGACGCGTCGTCGCCCGCCATTGAAGTGGTCGAAATGTTGGCAGAACCTTGGAAGGTGAGACGAGAGAAAAGAAACAAAGCTCTCGCGCATCAGGTCGGGGCAGGAGTGAATGTTTGCCAAGCCTTACGACTGCGCTACCTAGGTATGCTCTCACCCTCCCTTCCGACATCGTGTCCGCCTACACATGGTAATGTGCATTGCGTTCTTGTTGTAACATGAGACATATTAGAACAATTTCTAAATGAGTTCAATGAATCAAGACTTATTAAGTGCGATGCGGTCGAAGTCATGTGGCTTTCAGGTGCTGTACGATGACAGTGGGCCATGATTGTTAAACTAATTAGAAAAACTGATAGTGGAAAGACAGTGAAGTGAGAGGAGATGAATCTGCTTGAATACTTCTAAAGCATTGCCATTGGACTTGTGGAGGAGCTTTACGCTGTCACGCGTGCGCCTTCTGCGCTGCCTGCTCACATGTGCAGGTACTATCCGTGAACAAGTCTGTACCACAAGGCAAGTAAGATCGCGAGATATCCGCGTGTTTCCTTGTCAGTGATCACACACGCGATAGGTACCCAATGAGCAGCTTGGCAGCTTATGTATCCCAACAACATCCACAACCCAGCACTGCATCTGCAGCTCTTTCTCGCTACTCATGTTGTGAAACACAACTATCAAGAGCTAACCCCCACCTTTTGGCATGACAAACGTTGTGGTTGCCCTCCATATTCCACTGCTGCGGGGAAGTGTGCCGCATGCTGCGAGACATTGCTTTCTCAAATTCAAGCCGGCCGCTTACGACGCGCATATGGTGGCTGCTACGTCTACGCAAAAATCGCGCGATTCGTTCTCGGTGGAGCCTCTGGCTGAATTGCTCGGGGAAAAGTGGCCATTGAGCACTGAAGTTCAACGAAGTGATTCAGGAAGCGATAGGCATGCCAATCGCCATTCTGTAGAGCTCGAAGGCCAGCCCAGGGGTTTCCCTCACAGCCATCTCCACGTCTGGTCGTAGTGATAGTCCTGGGTTGGCCCGAAATGCTTGGATGATCACATCCCGCAGACCTCGATCAGTGTGGAAGGTGGATTCGTATGCCTCCTGGCACGCCTCTGGGAAGTCGGGACTATCAAGATGCAGATCAATCTCTTGCACAAATTTCTGTTGTGCAACCACTTTCAGGCCTGCAATGCCGTACCTGTGATGGTTTGTTAGCCATGCATGACCTGATGGGTATGGTTCTCTGAGATCGCATGATTGGAGGAGCCTCCTCGTGCGCCGACGTGCTTCGTTTCGAGAATGTAGAGCTGAGATATGTGCAGGAAACACTGTTTGTGTGACACAGGGGTGAGGAAACAGAAGAAAAGATTGACAACTGAGACGCGGCGATCTGATGTGGTACGTGCGTGGACCTGGAGTGATTGGGCTTTGCCTATGCTCGGTGACGTAGATGGCGGCGTTTGTCGGTCTTGAAGCGCCGCGCTACCCCAAGCACAAGGCAGGCGACGCGCAGATCCAATCTGCGGGCGCAAATGAAATGAGTCCAGCAGACTGGGACGCGCATCCAGGCAGATGAGGAAAACCCAAATAATGACGAAAGATCATACGTACTTCTCAGCAATTGCGTACACTTTTGCATGAGTGACGAGGTGTGCACTCTGCAGGGCAAGCTCGGGCTCTGATTGCTCGCCCTCTAGCTCATCGATCGCAAACTGGTCGACCATCGGCGTGTCGGGGAGTTTTGACGACGCATCCAGATTTTGGAGGACAGGTTCGTCGGGGGGAGGCGTCAGCGGCATCAACGAATTAGATGCCAGCATGCTTGCTAGCAAAGGGTCTTCCACGAGAGCCAAATTCAACTTCTTGGGCGGGCCACGCTTCGAGAAGCCTAACGACAGCGGCGATGCTGGGCGCGATAATCGTTGCGAGGATCGCCGTGATGGCGTCTTCTTCAGATAATCCATATGGTAGAAGTCTGGTAAGACCTGGATCAGTTTGCGCTTCGACGCGTGTTGGGCTGTACCTACAGTGGATCATGTGCTCTACGGCCTCAGCATCGTCTTCGGAAAGGTTAATGACACCAGTCTCAGCCTCTAGAAAGGAATTGCGGCAAGCGCCCTCAAAGAAAGTTGATCTTGTTGCGAGCAATACTCGGTGCACGGGATATTTCCTCGCTCCACACACAATGGTCAAGTCTGAGAACTTAGGATCGGAGAATAGACTTGTCGAATTAGTACTGCAACAAACAGAATGAGCTATGACTTACGATGCCATTGCTTGCTTGAGCTCTAACGTGGGTGCGTCCATTGAGCGGTATAGTCGAAAGGAAAGCAGAGTCTCTTCTAGTGAAGGAGTTGCGGTGTAGGGCAAGAAGGAATTTGCTATGAGACCCTGATCTGCGGCACGGGTTTCTTTTAAGGGTCAGGCTGTTGGGCGAGGGCGGTGGCACGGGGCCTTGCGTAAGAGCGCTGTGAGGTACGTAGGGGTCGGCCGACAGTTGTTGGTGAATGCGGTGGGTCCGGCTCTATGGTAGGGCTGCACAGGGGTGACAAGATCGGCAACAGGGGACGGATGGTGGCCTCGGGATCTACCGATTCAAGCAGATCTATCTTGAATTTCCACTCGAATTGGGGGATGTGCGTCCTCTTGTATGCTTAAAACCATGACGCGCTGGCGTCAGTCTGGCGAGGTGCACTCACATCAAGCAAGTCGCGCTGCGTCGGCTTGGGGTCTAGGCAGGTCACAAGGTTTCCCTTCACTGCTCTCAGTGGTCGAGAAAGCTAAGCTGACACGCAACTGTCCGCCACAAAGACCAGAAGCTTGGCCGCCATGTAGCGGACAGTTGGGCCCAGGCTTGCGCAGGGAGCAATCTGTAAGTGTACTTGCGTTTAGCAGGGATGGGTGGTCTTCTATGGAGATCTAACTTCATAGTGGCTGCCGCGAACGCAGGCCAAGGTCGAGCTGGACAAACACTGGCCAGGAAGACGAAGCGAGGACGGCGCCATCATGCGCAGTGGTTTCGGAAATCAGATGATCATGCGAGTGGCTATTTCATCTCTACCCTTTACGCATGAATTGGTAGAGTTGCATTTGGCAGCGGTCGGTGAAACAAGAGCGCCGTGCTCCGCGATACAATTTAGTCATGGACGGGGTGGGGCGGAGGCCGAGCGATGGCAGTTATGCGGGGAGCTCTGCTGGGACAACCGTTCCACTAACACAGACTTGACGTTTGGCGGCCATGCGCGATGAATGTGGTTCTGGGCCTGGTATGTCGATCAATGTCTGTTTGAGACGTGCTTCAGCGGCAACTTCACGGAAGAACTGCTGGGGGTTGCTGTGCAAGTTGGTGGTATGCCACGTAGCTGCTGCTTTGCTCAACGAACTGCGACTCGGCGCGGGGAACGTTCACTTGAAACACCCATCATAGAAGGCGTTTATGAAGGACCGAGTACAACAGCTCCTCGCCGGATGTTGCCGCAGTAGTTGCTGGTGCGAACATGTCTCATCGGCTGCAGGCGCTTGGCAGTGCTATCGGTCTTCCAGCTTCCGCGAGACAAGACTGGGTGATACACTGCATAGTGCTATGGTGCGCCAGAGATGGGAATGAAGAATGTGAAAAGTCGGCCTCCTCGAACGGCTCGACTGCCGAGGTTTTACGTTGAGCATACTCAGTCTCTTCTTAGCAACACCACGTGCTAGGCTGATAGAGAACATTTGGAAGAATCTGATGCTGATGTAAGATCGAAAAATGGCAGATGCAGACTGGAGAAGGCGTGGAGGCTGCAGAAACTTGTCTAGGCGAGCTGAGGTCTGTCGCATCTGCGGGCTAAATACCGCATAGTGCCTTGCGACGAAACCAAGCCACATTCGTGGAGGCCTCAAAAGAACTACCAAGATGGATCGTATACTTTCCTATCCCAAGGTCGTGTCGTGTGGTTTTGTGGTGTTGCCGTCTCGAGTGACAGGGCCGACATTGCTTACATAATGCGCAAGCGAGGCGGCCGGGGAAGTGACGTTGGTCGAGTGTTGACGTTCAGTGAGCGAACCAGAGCTTTGTGAGAACGACAACCATTCACACTGCAAGGCAAAGGCACTCACCCGCAAACATCAAGGTCCCGTGATCTCACCGCCTCAGGGTTGATGCCTTCGCCTCAATAATTATCGGCCCTCTCCTTCTCCCACCATCCTACCCCAACTCCCTCCCCTCCACCGCCGAGCAACCCCGCGTGCACATCAACCATGAGCGACTTCAAGCTGTCAGCCACTCTGCGCGGCCACGAAGACGATGTATGTATATCCCTCTATGCGTTCCTTCCATATTCAGTCCCCAATAGAATGACTAACAACATCACTAGGTCCGAAGCGTCGCCTTCCCATCGCCCGCGTCGGTCGTGTCCGCGTCTCGAGACTTCACAGTGCGCGTGTGGTCACAGCAAACCGCCAAGCCACCAACATGGGACAGCACTATCAAGACACACGGCAAGGAGTTTATCAATTCACTCGCCATTGTGCCGCCCACCACGGCGTATCCCGAGGGTCTGATTGTTTCGGGCGGCAAGGACCAGATCATCGATGTGCGACAACCGAGCAAGAATCTAGAGGATGATGCCGAGGCTCTTCTAATAGGGCACGGCAACAATGTATGCGCACTCGACGCCAGCCAGGATGGAAAATACATTGTGAGCGGCGGCTGGGACATGGAGGCGCGTCTGTGGGAGGTTGGCAAGTGGGGCGACTCGAAGCTCCTCCCTGGTCACGAGGCATCTGTGTGGGCTGTCCTTGCCTATGACAGCAACACCATCATCACGGGATGCGCCGACAAGAAGATCCGCATCTTCCAGACCTCAGGGAAGCAGGTGCAGTCAATACAGGTCCCCGAAGTCGTGCGAGCCCTGTGTCGACTGCCCGCAAACCATGCCTCGGGCGCACATTTCGCCTCCGCTGGCAATGACGCTATCATCCGCCTGTGGACGCTGAACGGACAGCAAGTGGCTGAGCTTCACGGTCACGAGAATTTCATCTATTCGCTGGCGGTGCTGCCCAATGGCGGACTAGTAAGCGCAGGCGAAGACCGGACAGTGCGCGTATGGGAGAACAACCAGTGCATACAGACCATCACACACCCGGCCATTTCCGTATGGACCGTTGCTGTGTGCCCAGAGAATGGCGACATTGTCACCGGTGCGAGTGACAAGCTCGTTCGTATCTTCACCCGCGAGTCAGAGCGGCTCGCCTCCGAGGCCGAGATCCAGCAGCTCAACGACGATGTCAAGGGCTCATCGATACCACAGCAGACCGTCGGAGACATCAACAAGGAAAAGCTACCAGGTCCCGAGTTTCTGACCCAGCGATCAGGCACCAAGGAGGGCCAAGTCCAGATGATCCTCGAGGCAAACGGCAATGTCTCCGCATACCAGTGGTCTTCAGCCGCCAATGAATGGCTAAACGTCGGCACTGTGGTCGATTCAGCAGGCAGCGGCGGACGCAAGGTATCGCATAACGGCAAGGAATACGACTACGTGTTTGACGTAGACATTGAGGATGGAAAGCCACCACTCAAGCTTCCTTACAATCTCAACCAAAACCACTACGAAGCTGCGCGAAAGTTCATCGAGGACAACGAGCTGCCCCTAACCTACTTGGACCAAGTCGCAAACTTCATCGTCCAAAACACACAGGGCGCGACGTTGGGACAGGCTGCCGGACCAGGCGCAGATCCATGGGGTTCAGAGTCGCGGTACAGGCCAGGCGATGCGAACCAGGTCTCACAGGCACCCCCGACACCTGTAGCTCCAAAGATTCTGCCACAGAAGGAGTATCTCCCCATCGCCTCAGGAAACCACAAGGTCATCTTCAAGAAGCTGCAAGAGTTCAATCAGGCGCTTGTTGATGAAGGACACAAGGGCGTCTCGCTCAACCCGTCCGATGTGGAACAATTGAGCACCACCGTATCAGCGGTAGAGAAGGGCAATGGAAAGGCTGTCGATCTTACAGGCATCGATCTCCTTCTTAAAGCAGCGACACAGTGGCCGGCAGAAAAGCGACTACCCGCGCTAGACATGCTGCGGCTTGTTCTCATCTTCGAAGAGCCTACGGCGCACATTGTGTCGCCGGAACAAAACTTCGTCTCCTCGCTCACTGAGTCTGGCGTCTTCACTGAGTTATCGCCACCCAATAATACCATGATGGCTATCCGTTGCGTCAGCAACCTGCTCCAGACGGACAAGGGCCGCATGCTGGCGAGTACCGAATTTGACCAGATACATCCACTGCTGTCGCCATTCCTGACATCATCAAATCGCAACCTCATCATCGCGCTGACGACCCTCTACATCAACTACTCGGTTCTGCTTACGTCAGAGAATAACGCGGATCGTGCCTTATCGCTTTTGAGCGACCTTTCCATCATTCTCACCTCAGCCACTGACTCGGAAGCCGTCTACCGCGCCCTGGTCGCCACTGGCACCCTTCTGTCTCTAGGACCCGACTTCTGTGAGACTGGTAGAGACATCCTCCAGATTGGCGATGCGGTCTCAGATGCAGAGCGCAAGGTCAAGGAGCCACGGATAAGAAATGTCATCGCGGAGATTCGAGAGAAGCTCCAGGGCTAAGTTAGGGTCACCTTGTCGGGTTCCGACGGAACCCGACAGTTTGAAGGAAAAGACACATGCATAGTGCGTCTAGATCCATGATGCTAGTTGCCAACACGCATAGTGGAGGAATGTATCATACAGGTATTTTGGCATAGACGAATTGAATGAGTATGAGAGCGGAACGATGCAGCATTCTAACGGCATTTTCAGCGAGCGAGCGATATCA
>Ga0265780_10003073_pt1 | contig 22200 bp, 14 predicted proteins | sample P1T30metagenome_FD_192432 | JGI IMG/M metagenome (GOLD analysis project Ga0265780, IMG submission 192432) | Plant litter microbial communities from East Loma Ridge, Irvine, California - P1 T30 | ecosystem: Environmental > Terrestrial > Plant litter > Unclassified | place: USA: California...
CAGCGCTGTTGATCATGCCACGTATGGCCGGATACAGCCTCTGTTCAGTTAATCAGGTGTAGCCTGGTCGAGTCGATACTGAACAGCCAACCAGCCTGCACCGGAGAAAACACAATGGCCCTCCCTATCATTACCGCTTTCAAGAGCTCCCCCGACCGCGGCAAAGGCCTGGCGCGCGATATGCGCGTGCGCTGGGCGCTGGAGGAGACAGGCCAGCGCTATGCGGTGCGCCTGGTCTCCTTCGCCGCAATGAAGGCCCCCGACCATCTTGCGCTCCATCCGTTCGGGCAGATTCCGACCTATGAAGAAGGCGAACTCGTCCTGTTCGAATCAGGGGCGATCGTCTTGTATCTCGCCGAGCGCCATCCGGGTTTGCTGCCGCGGGACGCACACGCCCGGGCGCGCGCGATCACGTGGATGTTTGCGGCGGTAAATACGGTGGAGCCACCGGTCCTGGAGTTGCAAAACCTCAGATTGCTGGAGCGTCACGAGCCCTGGTATGCGCAGCGGCTGCCGCTGGTCGAGGCGCGTGTGCGCGAGCGCCTGGATGCCCTGTCGGCACGGCTGGGCGATGCCGACTGGCTCGACGGTGATTTCAGCGCGGCGGACCTGATGATGGTGAATGTGCTGCTCAGACTGAAAACATCGGGCTTGCTGGACCCGTATTCGAACCTGTGTGCTTACCTGGCACGGGGCGAAGCGCGACCCGCTTACCAGCGTGCGTTCGCCGCGCAACTTGCCGTGTTCACCGAGGGATCAGCGGCGAGCACCAGCAACGACAACGATGCGGAACAATAGTTTCCCAGTTCTTTCCGCTTTATTTTTACAGCCTCATCCGACAGATGGGTGAACGCAGCGCATGGGCCTTCCTCTAACCTTGCAACCCGAGGAGATGAGCATGCAAAGTCCATTCGATCCATTCTGGCTGTTCCGCTTGCCGCTTTCAGGAAACGTCGCGCAGCGCTTCTTTTCGCCGGCGGTGACCGTCAACTATGCCGGCGATCCGGCTGTCGAGGAGCGGGTCGTCACCGATGTCGCCAGTTATGGCAAGCAAATCGGCTGGCTCAACGAGCTTGTCCTCGACCTCGCGGAAAACAAGCGGCCGGATCCACGCACCGTGTCGCGCCTGGCGAATACCATCAAGGAAATTGACGACATCAAACGACAGCACGGCACGTCGACGCTCGACGGCGCCATCGCGGCGCTGGACAAGTTGCAGGTGGAGCAAGCCGACGCATACCGGCGCTTGTTGAACCAGCGCTTGCAACGCCTGGCGCCGCCGGTTGCGTAGATAGAGGGGATCGCGCTTGCGTCAGCTGAAAAACGCCTGGCATTGCCCGGCGCCTTTCATCTGACCTCACCTGGCAGCGGCAGGTTGCCGGCGCTGCCAGATGGTCTTACTTCTCGTCGAGGTCCTGCAATACCACGAGCGCACTCTGCGAGCCGTTCGCAAACAATACCACCAGCTTGTTGCCGGCCTTGTGCATCAGGCTGTAACGGTTCACCCGCGTCGGCGCTGTTGCACCCTTGCGTGTGTGGGTGATGACCAGCTCGCCGGCGGTATTGATCGACCAGGCGCTGTCATAAGTGGCGCTCGGGTACCCGGTACTGATGACCGTATGATCAGCCTGTGGCTGGCCTGACAGGCGGGTCGTGCCATCTTCGAAGAACTTGTGCACTGCCAGCGCTTCGGTGAAGACGGGTTTTGGGGCGTCTTGCACGACAGCGCTGAACGGCACCGTGATCTTGCCGCTCGTCGCCACCCAATTCGTCTGGCCGGTGCTGCTGTTCGTGCCCAGCAGCGCCATTTTCCAGGTGGCCGCATTGGCGACCCTGTCGGTGATGACCAGATAATTGTCCAGCACGCTCCAGTTGACCACGGCGCCACTGAGCAGGAATTTTGCTTCGGTGGCGCTGGTAAATTGCAGCGCATCGGCAGTCTGCGGAACGTTGCCGGTATTCAGGTAGGCAGTGCCCGGATTCGATTCGGTCTCGAAGGTCGGCAAAGGATTGGCGAACACGCCGGCCAGCACGCTTCCGACCGCCGTGGTAGCGGCAGGAATGACGAGGCGCTGGTCCAGGTTGAACGCGGTCGACAGGGTAATCGGGCCGTTCGTCGTGGTGAGATTGGAGCCGGCCACGGCTTTGCCGACATCCGGGCCGCTGGTCCAGACGACGGTGCCGGTTTCGCCATACTTGACGGAGTTCTCGTTGAGCACGCGCAGGATGATCATCCCTTCCGTGCTTTCACGGATCGCGTAAGCGCTGGCAACGCCATTCACCTTCACGCTGTTTGCGTCGTAGTCATAGACTGCTGTCTTTTCATATTTCATGCGTACGGTGGCGCCATCGGCAACCCAGGTGAGATTGCGGTCGCCCAGGCGGCCACTCATGCGGCCGGTGCCGTCGCTGTTATAGGTCACGGTGAAGTCGCGGTACACGATGGTGCGTGCGGCCAGACCGTCGAGCGTGAAGTTGGCGCCAGGCGTGCTGACCTGGCCCTCCACGCTGGCGCGGGTGGCGGCAGCCAGATTCGGGTCGATCGAGGCGGCCGCGGTATAGACGGCATTGACGCTGGCGTCGCTGTTGACCATGGCCAGGGTGTCGGTCACGCCGGCAGGCAGCGCCACGCCATTGTCGGCGGTCAGCTTGATGGCCGTGGCCAAGCGCATGACGTCGGCGATGTCGACTTTCGGCGCGGCGTCCTTCAACTGCTGCGCGGTGGCAGGTGCGACGCCGCCATTGCTTTTCGTGGCCAGCGCCATGAAGGCGCTGGTGATGTGCGTGACGCCGATGGCCGGGACCGCCGCCATGCTGACCTGGCCCGAACTGGCGCTCTTGGCAAGGGTGGCGACATCGCCCACCAGGCTGGCCAGCTTGACGGCCGACTGGGTGCCGGCGCCGCTGGCGACCAGCGTGACGAAATCGCCCGCGGTGCTGGTGCGCAGCGGCAGCACGAAGTTTCCGCTGGCGTCGGTCGTTGCCGTAAATTTGCGCGCGCCGACGGTGGCGGTCACGCTGCCATTGGCGATCGGGTTGTCGCTGGCATTGCCATTCAAGGTCATGACGGCTTCGACGGTGACGACAGCGTCGGCCTTGCCGGTGGCGCCGCCATCGGCGCTGACGGTGTACGACAGTTTTTCGGTGCCGAAGAAACCGGCCGCCGGGGTGTAGATGATCTTGCCGTTGCTGATGACGGCGGTGCCGTGCTCCGCGCCCGTCACTGCGCTCAGCGTCAGCGCGCCGCGGCTCGCGGAGTCGTTGGCCAGCACGTCGATGGTGGCCGGTGCATTCCAGTCGACCGATTTGACATCGGCCGCAGTGGTCACGACCACGGCAGGCGCGGCTTGCACGGGCGTCGAATCATTGTTGCCACCGCCGCAGCCCGCGATCAGGGTGGAAATGGCGGCAAGCAGGCAGGCGTTGGTACGCATTGAAAAATTCACGAGAGGTCCTTCGTTGGAGCGGTCGGTCAGGTTGATGGAAAAACAGGCAACATTGACTGGCGGTGTCGTGTTTTTGTTGCCGTCGTGTATCAATGGTACTTAGTTCCATATGGAAACAGTAATAAAATCTCTATTTCTAGCGAACATGTTGCTGAACAGATACATAAACTGGCCGGTCGAAAGGAACGCCGCGAAGACCGGGTAGCCGCGGCCCGCGCCCAGGTCGGGCCGTCCGACAACGCGCTGCATACCGTCCAGCGCGGCCGTGGTGCATAGTGCTCATGCGATGCCAATCCAAAAATATCAGGGCGATTGGGGTGCGGGACGAAGGTACGGCGAGTACGGTGCGGGAATACGCATTCCCACGGGCGGCCGGCGCGGGTGCCTAACGCAGAATAATTTCGGCCAGACCCAGGAAACGGCATGCGACGGTGGCGTGCATCAGGATCGGCTCCTTGCCGAAGTGACTGGGCAAGCGACGCCGCTGACAGAGCTGTTGCCGAGACGACACGTCCGCTGTTTTTTCAGGTCCACGACAGGCGCATGCCAGCGACGACTATCTCGCATCGAAATTTTTTCAAATATATACATTTTTTTCTAAAACAGATAATATTGATTTGCGCAGATGACAACGCCGGCTGCCGTGCATGCCTGCCTGTTCGCCTGATGCCGCCCATCTCAACCGCTGTAGCGAAGGACTGACATGAACACAATCCGATTGATGGCGGCGCAGCTCGCGCTGGCCGGCTGCCTCCTGGTGAAACTGGGCGTGCATGCGGCGGCTCCCGCCACACCCACGCCGCCGGCCAACGCCCCGGTGGCACAGGCTCTGACCAGCACCGACGTCGAAGCCTGGCTCGATGGCCTGATGCCCACCGCGCTCGACACCACCAAAACGCCGGGGGCCGTCGTCGTCATCGTGCGTGGCGGCCAGGTGCTGCTCGAAAAAGGCTATGGCTATGCCGACATCAAGAAACGCAGGCCGGTCGATCCGCGCAACACGTTGTTCCGGCCCGGTTCGACCTCGAAGCTGTTCACCTGGACGGCGGTGATGCAGCAGGTGGAGGCCGGAAAGCTGAACCTCGACGCCGACGTCAACACCTACCTCGATTTCACCATCCCGCCCCGCAACGGCAAGCCGATCACGCTGCGCCACATCATGACGCACACCACTGGCCTCGAAGAAACCGCCAAGGACCTCATCGTCTTCAATGAACCGGGACCGGTGCTGGGCGATGTGCTGAAGCGCCATATCCCGCACCGCTTCGCCGATGCTGGCACGGTCTCTGGCTATTCCAACTACGCGGCGTCACTGGCCGGTTATATCGTCGAACGCGTCTCCGGCATGCCTTTTGACGACTACATCGAGCAGCGCATCTTCGCGCCGCTGGCGATGAAGCAGTCGAGCTTTCGCCAGCCACCGCCGCCGGCCCTGCTGGCGAAGATGGCAACCGGTTACGAGAACAGCGACAAGGAGGGGCGCGGTTTCGAGATCATCAGCATGCCGCCGGCCGGCAGCATGTCCGCCACGGGCGAGGACATGGCGCACTTCATGATCGCCCACCTGGCCGACGGCAGATATGGCGACGCGCAGATCCTCAAGCCCGAGACAGCGCAACAGATGCACAACACCGTCACGCGCCTGTTCCCCGACCTGAACGGCATCGCGCTCGGCTTCTACGAGCAGAACATCAACGGCCGGCGCGTCATCGCGCACGGCGGCGACACCAATTATTTTCACTCCGACCTGGCGCTGTTCCTCGACGACCACGTGGGCATCTTCATTTCCGTGAACGGCCTGGGCAAGGAAGGCGGCGGCGAGATGATCCGCATGAGCATGTTCAAGGCCTTCGCCGACCGCTACTTCCCCGCCAGCGAGCCGCTGCCGCCATTCGACCAGGCCACGGCGAAAGCGCACGCCCAGCTGATGGCCGGGAATTACATCAGCACGCGCCGCGCCGACACCACCCTCCTCGCCGTCATCAATCTGATCGCACCGCGCACGCTCACCGCGAACCCCGACGGCACCATCACGGTCCGCACGCTGCTCGAACCGCAGACCTACACCGAGGTGGCGCCATTCCTGTGGCGCGAGGTGAACGGCCACGACAAGCTGCAGGCGCTTGTCAAGGACGGCAAGGTGATTCGCTGGAGTACCAACAACCTCGCCTTCGGTTTCGATTTCGAGCCGGCCGGCGGCCTGCTGGCGCGCGCCGGCCTGGAAATGCCGATGGTGTATTTTTCCGGCGTGGTGCTGCTGCTGGCCGCGCTGGCCTGGCCCGGTGCCGCGATGACGCGCCGCCATTACGCCACGCCGCTGGCATTCGCCGGACGGCACCGGCTGGCGTATCACCTGCTTGGCCTGTTTGCCGTGCTGGCCCTGGTGGCAGCCGGCATCTGGTTCGCGTTCTTTGCCACCGTCCTCGATAGCCAGACCCAGCACCTCGACGCCTTCCTGCGCGTGTCGCAGCTGGCGGCATTGATCGCTTTCGGTGGCGGCTTGATTGTCGCGCTGTGGAACCTGGTGCTGGCGGCGCGCGCAAAGCAGTCGTGGCGCGTGCTGGCGTGGACCGGGGCGCAGGCACTGGCTTACGCCGCAATGCTGTGGATTTGCGTGGCGTACAACCTGATCAGCGTCGGCTCGCAGTACTAGCCCGATGCAAGCAGCCGGCAGCTGGTTCGGCCAGCCGAAAGGACTCACGGTACTGTTCCTGACCGAGATGTGGGAGAAGTTTTCCTTCTTCGGCATGCGCGCGCTGCAGCTGTATTACATGACCAAGCAGCTGCACTTCAGCCAGGCCGACGCCTCGCTGGTGTACGGCGCCTACGCGGCCGGCGTCTACCTGACGCCGATCTTCGGCGGCATCGTCGCCGACCGCTGGCTCGGGCGCCGCCGGGCCGTCATCACGGGCGGCCTGCTGATGGCGCTGGGCCACTTCATGATGGCGTCCGAGGCGCTGTTCTTTCCGGCGATGGCGATGATCGCGGTGGGGAACGGCCTGTTCCTGCCCAGCCTCCCCAGCCAGATCGCCCTGCTCTATCCGGACGGCGACCTGCGCCGCGTCTCTGCCTACAATGTCTACTACGTCGGCGTGAACCTGGGCGCGCTGCTGGCGCCCCTCATTTGCGGGACGCTCGGCGAAGTCTATGGCTGGCATTACGGCTTCGGTGCCGCCGGCATCGGCATGTGCGCGGGCCTGCTGATCTATCTTGGCGGTTCGCGCCATTTGCCGCGCGATGCAGCCGGCTCCCCGGAGCCGGCGGCGACTGCCGTCATGCCGGGCGGTCCACGCAGGATCGCCATGCTGGCCGCGGTGGCGCTGGCCGTCATCGTCTTCCGCAGCGCGTACGAACAGACGGGCAATACGCTGGCCGTATGGACCGACGCCAGTGTCGACCGCGCCAGTTTCGGCGCGCTGATTCCGGCGACGTGGTTCCAGTCGCTCAATCCCCTGTTCGTGTTCCTGTTCAGCCCCATCCTGGTGGCGATGTGGAACCGGCGCGCCGCGCGCGGCCTGGCCGTGCCGGATTTGCCGCGCATGGCCTGGGGCGCATCCGGCGTGGCGCTGGCATACGCGCTGCTGGCCGGGGTGATTGCGCTGGGCACACCGGGAGCGCTGGCGCACTGGGGCTGGCTGGTGGCGTTCTATGCGCTGTTCACGCTGGGCGAGCTGTATATCCTGCCGGTGGGACTGGGACTGTTCGCGCGGCTGGCCCCGGGCGGGTTCGGGTCGACGACGATTGCGGCGTGGTTCCTCGCGTCGTTTGCGGGGAATTTATTGTCGGGGGTGGTCGGGACGTGGTGGGAGGCGCTGGGAGCTGGGGGATTTTTTTCGTTGATGGCTGTCGTTTGCTTGTGTGCAGGCGGGATGCTGGTGGTGATCGGGCGGCTGGTGCGGCGGCCGATCGACATGCGCCACGTGGGATTGGTCCCGTCGAAGGGCCAGGCCGCGGCAAGTCGGCATGGGCCCCGGCGTCCGCCGGGGTGACGGTGGCTGGTCGAGCTGGCGGGCGAATCAGCGCAGCCGCGCCGGGCTGATGGCAGCCGGATCGACGCCCCACCCCGCAATCGCCTGCGGCACCGCCTCCCCCAACAACATCGCCGCATACAGCTCCCCCGCGGCCGGCGCCGTCTGGATGCCGTACCCGCCCTGCGCCGCGGCCCAGAACAGTCCCGGGACCGCGCCATCGAACCCGCCCACCAGTTCCCCGTCCGCGACAAACGACCGCAGTCCCGCCCACACATGCTGCGGCCGGCGCACGCGCAGTGCGGTCATGCGCTCGATGTTGTCGATGGCGATGGCGATATCGAGTTCTTCCGCCTGTACATCGTGCGCCGCCACCGCATCGGCGTTGCACGGCGACCCGAGCAGCATGCCCGCATCCGGCTTCACATAAAACGATTGCGCCACGTCCATGAACATCGGCCACTGCGCAATGGCGACACCCTCCGGCGGCGCGAACAGCATCGCCGAACGCCGTTTCGGCACCAGGCCGATGGGCGCCGCGCCCGCCATGGCGCCCACCGCATCGGCCCAGGCGCCGGCCGCATTGACCAGTACCGGGGCGCGGACCACGCCCGCGTCTGTCGTGATTTCCCACGCATCGCCAACGCGCGCGATTGACAGCATCCCCGCATCGAAGACGATACGACTGCCCCGTGCACGCGCGCCGCGCAGAAAACCCTGCAGCAAGGCGTCGACATCGATGTCGGATGCGTCTTCTTCCATCACCGCGCCGATCAGCTGGTCCGGCACGAGCAAGGGCACGCGCTCCAGCGCCTGCGCGGGCGTGAGGCGTTCGGCGCGCGCGGACGTCGCGCGCACCAGCGCTTCATGCGCAGCGAGCTGCGCTTCCTGCCCCTGGCCGGCGAACACCAGCGCACCGCGTGGTGTCAACAGCGGATGCGCGCAAAACCCGGCCGGTGGGTGCTCGAAAAAAGCCCGGCTCGCGCAGGTCAGCGCGCGTACCTGCGCGGGACCGTAGCTGGCCATGAACAGCGCCGCGGAGCGCCCGGTGCTGTGGTACCCCGCCTGCGCCTCGCGCTCGAGCACCAGCACCTTCGCGCTGCGCGCCAGCCAGTACGCTATCGACGCACCTGCGATTCCCGCGCCCACGACAATAAAATCCGCATCCATCCGGCTCATATTTTTACACTGTCCTGTAATGAAACAAGGGAGGCCGGCGTCCGCACCGCGCGCGCGCTGCGCCAGAAGAACAGGATGGCCGCGACGCCGACGGGCGCCGTCACGAGCGTCATCGACACGCCGATCTGCAGCGGGTCGGCAAAGAGCCGGTCGTTGACCCACGGCGTGGCCAGCGTGCCGCCGCCGGTGCCGAGCATGATGTTGCCGAATGAGGCCAGCGCAATCGCTACGCCGCGCATATGGCTCGGCGCCAGGTCGGGCAGCGCGGCAATGGCGACTGATGCAGCCGCTGACGACATCAGCGCCCACCACGCGTAGCCGAAAACGACGGCATACGCGCTGCCGCCAAGGCCGGCAAAGGCGCCCGGCAGCGCCAGCACCGCGGCCCACATCGATACCTGCGCGCGCGTGGACACCAAGCCGCGTGCGACGAGACGGTCGGCCAGCATGCCGCCGCCGAATACCCCGATCGAGGCGCTGACGATCACCGCGCCGCCATACAGCTGGCCGATGGCGCCGGCGCCCATGGCGAATTTGCGCGACAGCAGCGCCGGCAGCCAGTTGCCCATGGCGGCGTCGCCCACCGTCATCAGCGCCATGCCGAGATACAGCGGCAGCAGCACGCGCCGGTGGCGCAGCAGGTCGTCGAACACGGCGCGCAGCGGCAAGGCGGTGGCGATGCTGTCGCCAGGGAGCGGGCGCCGCGCCGGTTCGCGCAAGGTGAGGAGGCACAGCACCAGCACCACGCCGGGCAACGCCATCAGCGCCAGCACCGCACGCCAGGCGCTCAGCTCGCGCAGCAGCGGCACGCTGGCCACGAGACCGTGTTCGATTGCCTCGAACAGCGCGCCGCCGAACAGGATGGCGATGCCGCCGCCGACGATCATCCCGAGCATGAACAGGCCGAAGGCGGTGCCGCGCCGGTGCGGCGGCAGATAGTCGCCGATCATCGACATGGCGGCCGGCGCCAGGCAGGCTTCACCGATGCCGACAAACACGCGCGCCACGAACAGCGCCTCGAAACTGTGCGCGTACGCGCAGGCCAGCGTGGCCAGGCTCCACGTGCCCACACCGGCAATGATCACCCCGCGCCGCGCAAACAGGTCGGCGGCGCGGCCCAGCGGCAGGCCGGCCACCGAGTAGATCAGCGCAAAGGCGAGGCCTTGCAGCAGGCTGACCTGGGTGTCGGTGATCGCCATCTCCGCGCGCAGCGGATCGATCAGCAGCGTCAATATCTGGCGGTCCGTGTAGGACAGGACGGCCGCGCCGAAGAAAACGGCCACGGCCCACCAGGCCATGGCCGGGCGCGGCCAGGGCAGCGTTTCGGCGTGCGGCGCCATCAGAACGACAGGTCGACTTCGATGCCGACCGTGCGCGGCTGGGGACGCGACGCCGACAGGTAGACGACGGCGCCGGTCGCCGCATTCTGCAGGTTGGTCAGCATGGTGTTGGCGCGGCTGTTGGCCAGGTTCTTGGCGTAGGCGCGCACGGTCCACGGTCCCTTGACCAGATCGGCATTCATGTTCAGCAGGCCGTAGGACGCGAGGCGGTAGGACAGCGGATCGCTGCTCTGGCCACTGTTGCGCTCACCCGTCCAGCTGTAGCCGCCACCCACATGCGGCGTCCAGCCGGCCAGCCCATCGAAGCTGTAGTCGGAGGTCACCGACCAGGTCCAGTCGGGGATGCCCTGGATGGTGTCGCCATCCTTGCCGGACACGCTGGGCGCATCCTCGGTCAGGCGCGCGTGCGTGTAGGCTGCGGTGAAGCCCACGCGCCAGGCCGGGGTCACGCGAAAATTCGTGCTCAGCTCCAGGCCGCGGGTTTGCGCGGTGCCGGCGTTGGCAAGATAGGTCAAGCCTTCGGGCGATGCGGCGGTGAGCTGGATGTCCTTCCAGTCGATCTGGTACGCGGCCAGTTCGACCGACGCGCGCTTGTCGAGGAACAGCGACTTCATGCCAATTTCGTAGTTCACCAGCTTGTCGGCGCTGACCGTGGCGGGCACGCCGGGAAGCACCAGGTTCGGGCCGCCAGGTCGGTAGCCACTGGCCACGCGGGCATACAGCATGCGGTCCGGGGTCAGGTGATAGCGTGCGCTGGCGAGGTAGGTGGTGACGTTCTCCTGCGAGGTACCGTTTGTTACGCCAAGCGGCGCCAGGATGCCGGCCGAGACATCCTGCATGTACGTCTGGTTGTTGCGGGCGTAGCGCAGGCCGCCGGTGACGTCGAACTTCGGCGTCAATCGATAGGTCAGCTGGCCATACACGGCTTTCTCCGTGTAGGTGGACGGCAGCGCGACCGTGAACAGCGGATCGAGGCCCTCGATCGGTTCGCCGGCCAGCGTCTGCGCGGTCGCCACCTGGGTATGGCGGCTGCGCTCCCTGGTATAGAAACCGTTCACCAGCCATTCGACGACGCCGCCCGATTTCGACGCCAGGCGCAGCTCCTGCGTGAACTTGCGCAGGTTCAGGTCGAGCGGAAAGGCCGAAATCCCTTCCGGCACGCCGGCCAGGTCGGGAAAGGCGCCACCGAACTGCGGGCTCAGGTCGTTGACCTGGTGCGTCACGGTTTTCGAGTAACTGCTCGCCGCCGTCAGGTCGGCCCACAGCAAATCGACATTCACGGTGGCGGAAAAATAATCGACGGTCTTGGCGAACGGCTCGGCCACGTACTTGCCGGTGGCGCCCTCGCCATACACCGGCGCGCGCGTGACCGGATCGAGCCGGATGGTGCTGTTGTCGTCGGCGTCGATCTTCTGGCGCAGGCCGGACAGCTTGACGGTCAAGCGCTCGTCCGGACGCCACAGCACGGCCAGGCGGCCATACTGCTGCTGCACGCGGTTGGCGTCGCGCTGGCCTGCCAGGGCGTTGTCGACGAATCCCGGGGTGACGGTATTGGCCAGCGACGCGCGGATCGCCAGCACGTCCTTGATCAGCGGGACGTTGACGACGCTGCGCGCTTCCCAGCCGCTGGCATGGGCGCCCTTCACGCTGGAAAAGCCGCCGCCCACGCGGCCCGATACCTCGCCCAGGTCAGGATCATTCGTCACATACTTGAGCAGGCCGCCCATCGCGCTGGCGCCGTACAGCGTGCCTTGCGGCCCGCGCAGCAGCTCGATGCGGGCCACGTCATACGGCAGCAGGTCGAGGACGAACGCCGCGGCCTGCGCGAAATTGCTGCTCGATCCAAGCGGCGTGTCGTCGAGGTAGGTGCCCACCACGGCGCCGGGACCGAGCGTGGGAATGCCGCGCACGGAGATTTGCGTCTGGCCAGGCGTGCCGCCATCGACGATCTGCACCGAGGGCAGGAAGCCGGTCAGGTCGGAGAGCTGGCTGACGTGCTGGTTTTCCAGCTGGGCCTGGCCCACGACGCTGATCGCCGACGGTACCTCACTGGCGCGCTCGCGCCGTTTCTGCGCCGTGACGATGACCTCCTGGATGGCGCCGGGACGCGCGGTGGCATCTTTCGCGGCATCTTTCGCGGCATCTCTCGCGGCATCTCTCGCGGCATCTCTCGCGGCATCGCCCGGCGCCTCTGCCTGCTGGGCATGCGACACGGCCGGCCACAGCGCGAGCACGGTGCTCACGGCAAGGATCAGGGGGTGGTATGGCAGAAGCGAGCGGCAGGTTGTCATCGTGATTCTCCGGAAGGGGACGGGACGCTGGACCACTGATCGTCGGATCAACAGTTTTCTTATTTAGAAAATTTATCTCATGTCGAAATATATGCGATGATTGCGAAAGCCGCAAACGTATTCTGAAAATTTATCCCCGTGTTGTTTTCAACCGATCGGACTCTTCCATGCGCATCTTTACTGCAGGCATCGTCACCGAAACGAATACCTTTGCCCCCAGCCCCACCGGCCTGCGCGGTTTCGAGGAAGGCGGCCTGCACCACGGCACATGCAGCCGGCAGGATCCGACGGAACTGGGCGCCATCACGCGCCTGTTCCATGCGCTGGCGGCCGCCGACGGGCATACGGTCAACGAGGGCCTGTACACGATTGCACAGCCCTCCGGGCCGACCTTGCAGGCGGTCTGGGAAGGCTTTCGCGACGAGGTGACGGGCCAGGCCCGCGCCGAAGGACCGTTCGACGTGATCCTGCTTTGCCTGCACGGCGCCATGGTGGCGACCGGCAGCGACGACTGCGAAGGCGAACTCGTGCAGCTGCTGCGGCGCGCGCATCCCGATGCGGCCATCGGCGCCGTGCTCGATCCGCATTGCCACTTGTCGCAACTGCTGGTCGACGAGGCCGACGCCGTCATCCTGATGAAGGAGTACCCGCACATCGACCTGCTCGAGCGGGCCCGCGAACTGTATGCGCTCTGTACCGGCGTGGCCGCGCGCCGCCTCGCGCCGACGTCCGCGCTGTTCGACTGCCGCATGGTGGGTTTTTATCCGACCACGCAGGAGCCGATGGCCACCCTGTTGCGCCTAATGCGCGCCATGGAAACGCGGCCTGGCGTGCTGTCGGTGAGTTTCGCACACGGCTTCCCGTGGGGCGACACGGCCGATACCGGCTCGAAGGTCCTGGCCATCACCGACAACGATCCCGCGCTGGCGCAGGCCACCGCCACGGAACTGGGCCACGCCATCTACCGTGCGCGCCGTGCCCTGCTGCCGCACATGCCGGGCATCGACGACGCCCTGGCGCTCGCCGACGACACCCTTGGCTGCGTGGTGCTGGCCGATACCGCCGACAATCCCGGTGGCGGTGCGCCCGGCGACAACGTCAGCCTGCTGCGCGCCATGCTTGGACGCGGCATGCGCGCTGCCGTCGTGGGCGCGGTGTGGGATCCGATGGCGGCGCTGGCCTGCGCCGAAGCCGGTGTCGGATCGCGCTTTGCGCTGCGCCTGGGCGGCAAATCGGGTGGCGCATCTGGCGCGCCGCTGGATGTGACGGCGACCGTCCGTGCGATTCGCCCGGATCATGACCAGGCCGGCCTGGACGGCGTGCGCATGGCAATGGGGCTGTCGGTGTGGATCGCCTGCGACGGCATCGATGTGCTCATCTGTTCCCAGCGCACGCAGGTGTATGCGCCGGATGCCTACACGGGCCTGGGAATCGACCTCGACGACAAGCGTTTCATCGTCGTCAAATCGAGCCACCATTTCCACGCCGCGTTTGCGCCGCTGGCGGACCGCATCATCGCCGTTGCCACGCCCGGCGCGCTGCAGATGAATTTTGCGCAGATGGACTACCGCAAACGGCGCGACCCGGCCTACTTCCCGCTGGTCGACGATCCATTGCGCCTGGATGGTCGATAATTTTCCAGAACAGAAAATCAGCTTTCAATTTCGTGTGTTTCGGTGAGCGAAGTGGTATCGTGACAAGCCGAGACCACATGCAGACTTCATGACCACCCGCCTCAACACCAAGCACGAACACGCCGTCAACCAGCTGGGCCAGTCGCTGCGCGATGTGCGCAAGCAGCGCGGCATGACGCTCGCCGAGGCCAGCGAGCGGGCCGGTTTGCCGGTGTCGACGCTGTCGAAAATCGAGAACAACCGCATGTCGCTCAGCTACGACAAGATGCTGCGGATCTGCCAGGCACTCGACATCGATATCGCCCAGCTGTTCGCCGGCGACGCCAGCCGCCCGGCCGCGGCCACGCCGGTGCCAAGCGGGCGGCGCAGCATCAACCGCAGCGGCAGCGGCTACGCCGTCCAGACCGGCAATTACTCCCACCTGTTTCCTGCCGCCGACCTGCTCAACAAGCGCGTGGTGCCGATCATCGCCGAGATCCACGCGCGGTCGCTGAAGGAATTCGGCGAATTGATCCGCCACGACGGCGAAGAATATGCCTACGTCCTCGAAGGTACGATCGACCTGTACACCGACCTGTATGCGCCGACGCGGCTGGAGGCCGGCGACTCGATCTATTTCGACAGCGGCATGGGCCACGCCTACATTGCCGTCAGCGACGGCGTCTGCCGCGTGCTGTCGGTCTGTTCGGCCGAGCATGGCGCGGCGCTGGAGCTGCACGCCGGCGGCGCGTTGCGCGAAGGCGAAGGCAATCCAGTGCGCGCGCCAGCGCCACGCATGCGCAGGAAGAGCTGAGCACCGAACCGGGGACTTCGTGCAGTACCGAACCGAAGCCGCAAGCCTGTCCGGGTAAGGTCGTCGCTCCTATCCGCTAACCAGGAGCGCACGATGTCCATCGATTTCGACCGCAGCGACAACCTGCACCGCCCGCCCATCGGCACGACCCGGGGCGCCACGACCAAACCGCTGATCGTCACGCCGACCTTTGTCAGCCGCGTCGACGACACCCCGCGCGGCGAGCGCCCCCAGGATGCCGGCGCATCGACGAGCAAGCATGGACACGCAGTCCACTTCCCCAACTGGCGCCCGCACGCGCTGGCTCTCGAAGACAATCCGAACCTGGCCTTTGAACACTGGGACGAGTACTGGCGCAAGGTGCACGGGCCGAAGTTCGCCTGGGACGAGCCGGGCAGTTCCGGCGCGCTGGTGCTGCGTTACGACCAGCTTCACCGCATCGCTTCCGGCCCCTCTTGCTTCTTCCGCCCGCCCTATCACGCCATGATCGACGACGCCGGCAAGCTGCCGTCCGACCCGCACCAGCGCGTGCCGGCGCTGCAGCGCCCGCGCTGGGACGGCCTGGCCTACATCACGTATGCGGAGCAGGACGATATCGAGGCCACGCTCAAGCAGGACAAATACGCCACGCGCATCGTGGCCGACGAGCAGGTGGCGTTCCGCATGGTCACGCGCGAGATCACCCGCGAATACATCCTGATCCCCAGTGCGCGCCACCGCGACGCCGTCAGCCTGGTGCGGATCCACGTACGCTCGAAGGAACTGTCGCGCGAACAGTTCCAGCACCGGCTGCTGCACGAGCATGCGCAGCTTGTGCTGGGCAACCCGGCCACGCAGGAATTCGTGCGCCGCTACGCGCAGCTGCACAATATCGGCGCCACCCAAAACGACCCCGAGGGCAGCAAGATCGATGCGGTGTCGATCTTCGCGTTCGCGTCGATGAACGATGTCGAAGACTACCTCGTCAGCGACGGGCACGCGGTCATCGAGGCGTCGGAGAACGCGCTCAGCGGCGAAGGCTCGGAATGGTGGACCGCGCTCAACTACAGCATCATCAACCGGCTGATGCCGGAGCTGGCGACCGCGCTGCCGGGCGACGTGGCGGCAAACTGGTGAGCGCCGCGCTCGGCAACCATGCACGCTGTTGCGTGAACTGCACATCTTTTCTTGACCTGTCGCAAGAAGCATCCATCTTCGCGCGATAACGCTGTTGTGCTCGCTAGCATCGGTTCTCTCGGCAAGCATCGGGAGCAACCATGGGCACAGCACTGGAAAAATTGCAGGACCTGATCAAGGCGCGCCAGCATCAGCGCATCCTGCGACTGGCGTTCCCAAACGATGACGGCCCGCCCTGCGAGTTCGTCGTCGAGCGGCTCGATGCCTTCGAAGGCATGGCACGTCCGTTCTCTTACACCGTCGAGATCCTGTCGAACATGCCGAATATCGGCTTGAAGGATATCCAGGGCAAGCTGATCCGTATCGAGCTGGTGCGGAAAGACGGCACCCTGCGCCATTTCACCGGCTATTGTTTCAGTTTCCGTCTCATCAAGGCCGAGAACGTTGCCCACTATGAAGCGACACTGGGGCCATGGCTGGACTACCTCGGCTACCGCCAAGACTGCTACCTTTTCCACAACGCCTGCCTGCGCGACCAGACCAGCAGCATCCTCGGCGACTACGGCGCCATCGCAGCGTGGACCTGGCAGGTGCGCGGCGAAGACCGCGCGATGACCGACGCCTGCCAGTTCAACGAGACCGACAGCAATTACCTGCACCGGCGCTGGGAGGCGGCGGGCATTTACTATTACTACGAACACGACGCGCAGGGCCACAAGCTGCTCCTGGCGGACAACTCGCGCCAGGCCCGGGCGATCGATGGCGACGCCGACATCGTATTCCAGCAACACGCGGGCGCCGAGGAAGCGGACGCCATCTGCGACTGGTCGCCGCTGCGCGCCATGCAGCCCGCAGTGGTGGCGTTGAGCCAGTTCGATTTCAAGAAGGCGCGGCCAGGCCGGGTGTCCGTTCCCACGCTCAACCGGCAGGGCAAGGTGCCTGAAATCGAGCACCACGAATACACCGGCGCCTACGGCTTCCGCGACTTCGCGGCGGGCGACCGCATGACGCGCCTGCGCATGGAAGAAATGGAAGCAGCCGCCAAGCAGTTCGAGGGCGCTGGCACGAACGCCCGCATCCAGCCGGGACGCTGGTTCCGGCTGGTCGACCAGGATGGCAAGTATCCATTCCCGGCCAGCCTGGCTTCGCCTGACCCGCAGCTGCTCGATCCGGTCACGGTCGCCATCGATGAATTCCTGGTCTTGAGCGCGCACCACGTAGCGACCAACAACTACCTCAACAAGGACAGCGCGCCACAGTACAACAACCAGTTTACCTGCATCCGCAAGGGCATCGTCTGGCGCCCGGGTCGCGGCTTGCACAGCATCGACACGCGCATCGATGCACCCCAGACCGCGCTGGTGGTCGGCCCGGGCGGCGCCGGCAGCATCCATACGGACGAATACGGCCGGGTGCGCGTACAGTTTCACTGGGACCGGGCCGGTGACGACAAGGGGAACAGTTCGGCCTGGATTCGTGTCGCCACAAACTGGGCCGGCGCCGAGTTCGGTGGTACGGCAGTGCCGCGCGTCGGTTCGGAAGTAATCGTGCAATGGCTCGATGGCTGTCCCGACCGGCCGATCATCACCGGCAGTGTCCACAACGGCATGCGGCCACCGTCCTGGATGCTGCCGGCGCAGAGCGCCCTCTCCGGCTGGCGCAGCCGCGAACTGGGCCAGGACGCGTACCGCAGCAACCACCTGATCCTCGACGACACGAACGGCGCCATCCAGGCCCAGCTCAAAAGCGACCATGCGCACAGCCAGCTGTCGCTGGGCCACATCACGCGCATCGAAAACAATGCAGGTCGCCTCGAGGCCCGCGGCGAAGGCTGGGAACTGGCGACCGACGCCTGGGGCGTGGCGCGCGCCGCACGCGGCATGTTGCTGACGACCGAAGGCCGTCCGGGCGCCGCCGGTGCGGTCAAGGACATGACTGAGACGGCGCAGCGGCTGCAGAAAGCCAGCGACCAGCACCGGCAGATGGCCAATATCGCGGCCCAGGCTGGCGTGCAGGACGCACAGGGCCAGCAAAACGATGTCGCCAGGGCTGTCGCCACCCAGGGTGACGCGGTGGCGGGCCGCGGCAACGACGCTTTCCCCGAGCTGGCCGATGCGCACCTGGTGCTGGCCAGCCCGGCTGGCATCGCCACCACCACGGCCCGCTCGACCCATGTCGCCAGCGCCGACCACACGGCGCTGACCACGGGGCGCAACCTGTCCTTCGCGGCCGGCGACAGCCTGTTCGCGAGCATCGGCCAGACCCTGCGCCTGTTCGTGCACAAGGCCGGCATGAAACTCGTTGCCGGCGCCGGCAAAGTGACCATCAACGCCCAAACCGATGACATCGACGTTATCGCCAGCAAGGTATTGGCCCTGATCAGCGAGTCGGACTGGGTCGACATCCGTGGCAAGAAAGGCGTGCGCCTGCATGGCGTGAACAATATGCTGGAAATCGGCGAGAAGACGCAGTTCTTTACCAGCGCGCCGGTGCTGTTTCACGGCAACCTGGAAACGCTGGCGCCAAAGAACAAGCCGCAACCCGAGCCGGCACCACCGGCGCCTCCGGGCAAGGAAAAGTTGCATTACACCTTGCAGTCGCATGCGGCCGGCGGAGCGCTGCATGCCGGCATTCCTTACGCGCTGTTCAAGGGCGACGCCAAAGTCGAGGACGGCCTGACCGACGCATTCGGCCGTATCGCGATCGACCACGAACCCGGCACTGCCGCGTACAAGGTGCTGCTGGCAAATGGCGAAGAACTCGCGTTAAAGGTGCACGCGCGCCTGGCCCCTGCCGGCGACGACGGCCACGGCGAACATGCGGCCTCGAACCAGGCCCGGCGTGCATTCGACGACACGGCCGAAGGACGCGAGCACACCTGATTTCAACGAGGCTTCGAGGATACCAGCATGCCGGACTCCATTATCCGCAAGGAAACCACGCACATCGATGAAGTGACGCGCACAGCGACCGCCAGCACGCAGTGGCTGCTGGAAAATCGCAACATCAAGGGCGCCGCCACGCATCCGATCACGCATAACAACCAGCTGCGCATCTTTATCTGCGGCGAGGAAGGCTTTGCCGATATCGCACGCGAAATTTTGAACGCGAAGGAAAGCATTGATCTGGTTTGCTGGGGCTTCGATCCTGGCATGGAACTGGTGCGCAGCGGTACGACCTGGCCACGCGGCGAGACCTATGGGGATTTGCTGATTGCGGCCGGAAAACGCGGCGTCAAGGTGCGGCTGCTCGTGTGGTATGACCGGATCGGGTCTGCCAGTACCAGGAACCTTGTCGGTTACGCCAATGGAGACTGGTCGCGTAACAACACGCCACCATGCAAACCGCAGGAGCTCAGCGCCAGCAATAGCCTGGCGCTGACGACGGCAGCGTGGATCAGGTGGCATCCCGATTTAAGCGCTGCACGAAACGAGCAGTTTCAGCAAATAATGCAGCCGAAAATGCCACTGATGGCGCGTGCCGAGTATTGCAATCACTGGTTCACGGCAGCTTTCGGTGGAAAACTGCCCAATATCGAAGTACGCAGGCGCAGCGGAAGTTCGTCAGATATCAAGCGCAGCCTGCAAAGCGAAACGTATCAGCCTGCGGGTTTGACGGACCTCGAACTCGAAAAGACTGGCATGACACAGCTCGGCACGCATCACCAGAAACCAGTCCTGATCGACTACGCCGCAGACAACGGCAGCAAGGCCGTGGGCTTCGTGATGGGACTGAATTCAGTGACCGATTACTGGGACACGGCGCTGCACGAACTGGAAAATCCAAGGCGTGAACAGGGTGCAGAATTGACTGCAGCAGAAACCGTCCAGAGACCGCGCTGTACAAACATCGCAAACTGTACTCAGGCCAGCGAGTGCAAGGTTCTCGAAGACTGCATCCATGTAAAGGACGCAGCCCGGGTGGAAGTGCTTTCCGCCGGCAAAACCGGCTTCCGGGCTGGTTTTCAGTCGCTGAAACCGTATCGGGACTACGCCTGCCGCATCTCCGGTGGCCAGGCGCTGGTATGCCTGTACAAGAATTTCATGGATGCCTGGGATCGTGCCCACAAGACCAGCGCGGCCTGGCCAGAGCAGACCGCAAGGCAAAAAACCGCAACGATTCGTTGTTCGAACCCGCCTGCTTTACTGCGCAAGGCGGCGCCCGGCGACTGCTCTGTTCAGATTGTACGCACCCAGCCACAAGACAATGACAAAACCATCAAGGAGCTCTACGCGCTTGCTGCCAGTAAAGCCGCGCTGGCCTGCGGGTACCTGTATATCGAGAACCAATATTTTCAGTGCGAAGAGTGGACGCAGCATCTTATTCAAACCAGAAAAAAAGTGATCGCGGCGTGGAAAGCCGGCAGCGCTACGGCCGGCAAGAGCCTGCGCGATATGCCGGTCATGCACGTTTTCATCGTGATTCCCGTGCCCGAACGTGGATCGATGGTGCCACGCACTTATGATGCGCTTGCCGTACTCGGCCAGCAAAACACGATGACGGGACAGGCAGCCATGATCGACATCGCCAACAGACGCCCAGAACAGGCGATGAATGAAAACGGGGGGATCGCCACGCCGATCGACCCCACGGCAGTTGTCGCGCACGCCAACACCATCAGCAAGCCGGATATCGTCATGCTGGAAGAAACGTTCGGCATGAAGGTATCGGTCGCGATGCTGCAAACTTGCGGCATCGACCAGGAACGCTGGCGCTATCGAGAAATCTATATTCACTCGAAGCTGCTCCTCGTGGATGACAGCTTCCTGACGCTCGGTAGCGCCAACATGAACCAGCGCAGCATGGCGGTCGATAGCGAAATCAATATTGCGACCGACAACCCGGGACTGGCGCGCGAATTGCGCAAGCGGGTGTGGAGCCAGCTTAGTGGTGGGTTGGTCGATGCTGGCGATGGAAACCAGAAAGTTATCGCGCTCGCATTCCGGGACTGGAGCAACGTTATGAAGACGAACCGTTCAAGGAAATACGCTGCCTCTCAAGCCGCGGACAGAAAAAAACTGAAGGGCTTTCTGCTACCACTGGAAGATAACCGCAGTTCGAACATACGGTTAGGTTAGCCATGAACGGTAATTTTTCGCTACGCAGAAAATCGCGATGTCTTGCGTCCTTCATCTTGCTTTGCTTCTCTCTAAACGGGTGCAAAATGCCAATCGATCCGCTTGATGACCGTCCTCGCAATCACGTGCTTCCAATCTTCGAGCCACACATTTCCGAATTCCAATGCCAAGTTGAGGCTACTAAAGTCCCCTTCATCGATGCCGAGGCAGATACGTGGTTTCGCCATGCACGTCGCCTCGAAAATCCAGTGGTGCTGGAAGAGGAGCGCGATTACGCCAGGATTGTTCAGCTCACGCGCCAAGCTGCAGATCGCCATCATTGGAAGGCGATGTTGAATTTGGCGAGCCTTTACCTCGAAAACCGCGATCCGCCGCATGGTGTTGAAGAAGCACTGCAGCTTGTGGAAAACGCAATGCGACTTGGTATTCCTGCTGCGTACGACCGAATGGGCGTCTATTATTTGAACGGTACTGGTGTTCAGCGCGATGTCACAAAAGCTTACGCATTCGTGCAACGCGCTGCACAAATGGGAAGCCCTCAGGCGATGGCGTTTTTGGCCGAAAAACTTAATACCGGGCGAGACAGCGTCGATGCGACACATTGGTCCAATATTCCGATGGCAACCAAAATGCTTGAATGTGCCCTAAGTCAAGGGTACGGACCATCGGCCTTCGATTTACATTATTTGTATGCCTCACCCCGGGATGCAACTGGTTATATTATCGGCGACGACACTGCTGAGACGAAAGCGCGCGCACTGAAGGTTCTTCACGATGGCGTGAGATTTGGTTGCAAGGATTGCACCGCGATGCTTTGGGGACAATTTGACGGATTCGATCCAGCAAACGCTGTCGTACCATATACCGACAAATCACGTGCCGAGCGTTACGGTGTCCTCAGCAAAGAATTGGATTTCAACCCAAGCGCTCGATTTCCCAACCTGGATAAAGTGGTACCTCTGCCACCCGCCGATCTCCCACCCTGGAACGGCGACCGCGATACCCTGCTTGCCGCCGCCATGGGCGTCACGCTCCCGCTCACGCCCGCCAAGACAACGATGGCTTCAGCGGTCACCCAGGCAACACCGCTCGACCCGCGCTACCAGCTGCGCTTCTCGGGCGAGCAGACCGTCGCCGAACACGCCCCACTCCCGGGCTACTGGCAACCCGACCCCAATCATTACGACGAGGCGGCATGCCGGGTTCTTGCACGCACGCCGCCACGGGCCTACCTCGCTGGCGAAGCGTTCGCGCCGCTCTTCGCGCAAGACGGCGATGAGGACGCAAAGATCGACTACATCCTCTGGCGTCACTTCCATACGCTGCGCCACGACCACGGCGCCGTCGATCCGCTG
>Ga0265780_10003074_pt1 | contig 22194 bp, 15 predicted proteins | sample P1T30metagenome_FD_192432 | JGI IMG/M metagenome (GOLD analysis project Ga0265780, IMG submission 192432) | Plant litter microbial communities from East Loma Ridge, Irvine, California - P1 T30 | ecosystem: Environmental > Terrestrial > Plant litter > Unclassified | place: USA: California...
GCGCGCTGCACGCCCAGATCGGCGCCACCAGCCTGAAAAACGCCGGCGGCAAGGACCACGAGTTGAGCAAGGGCTTGCTCGGCTATGTCCTGCCGGGCAAGGTGCGCGAATGGCGCCTGGCAATCGACGCCAAGTCCGACCTGGGCGCACCCGGCACCCAGCTGGCGATCCGCGCCAACGTCAACGCCCAGCCCCTGGACGCCAGCGCGACCATCGCCCGCGAGTGACGACGGGTGGTGGGCGGTGGTGACGCAAAAAACACACAACTGCGCCGCCTGGGCGCAGTGTTGCTGTTCGCCTGCTTCTTTTTCCTTTCGACCACGGCGCGCCCGGCGCCGGCCGCCGGCAATACGGCGGACCAGCTGACCGACCTGTCCGCCATTCCGCCCGCCGCCGCGGTCACCGAGCTCTACCTCGAAGTCAGCCTCAACGGCGACAAGACCGGTCTGGTCGCCCCCTTCAAACAAGGTCCGCAAGGCTTGCGCAGCAGCGTCCAGAACCTGCGCGACCTCGGCCTGGATCCGGACGCGCTGGGCCTGGCCGGCCAGGACGAGTTCGCGCTCGACGCCGTGCCCGGCCTCACTTATCGATTCGACCCTGCGCTGCAAACCATCGCCCTGGTGCTGGCCGACCGCCTGCGCAAACCGGTGCAGCTGAACGCGCGCACCGTGCGCGCCAGCGGCAGCGGCAGCGCCGACCCCGGCCTGCTGCTGAATTACGACCTGGTGGGCCAGGTGGGCGGCAATGCGCGCGTGGCGGCCCTCAACGAGTTGCGCGCCTTCGGGGCGCTGGGCGTGCTCAGCACCACCGGCAATGCGATATTGAAGGGCAAGGGCCAGCGTTACATCCGTTACGACACCAGCTGGTCGTGGTCGGATCCGGCCACGCTGCAGACGCTGCAGGTCGGCGACTTCGTGTCGCCGTCCCTGAACTGGACGCGCGCGCTGCGCATGGGGGGCGTCGAATGGCGCCGCAATTTCGATTTGCGTCCCGATTTGCTGACCTATCCGCTGGCCAGCATGGGCGGCTCGGCCGTGGTGCCGAGCAGCGTCAGTTTGTACGTGAACGGCATGGAACAGTACCGCGCCGAGGTGCCCGGCGGCCCCTTCGTGATCGACCAGGTGGCCGGCCTGAACGGTGCCGGCCAGGCCACCGTCGTCACCCGCGACGCCCTCGGGCGCCAGGTCGCCACCTCGCTGCCGCTGTACGTCGATACCCGCCTGATGGCGGAGGGCCTCAGCGATTTCGCCGTCGCCGCCGGCATGTTGCGGCGCGATTACGGGATCCGCTCGTTCCGCTATGCCGGCTCGCCCGCCGTCACCGGTTCGCTGCGCCATGGGTTGAGCGATGCCGTGACCCTGGAAGCGCATGCGGAGCTGGGCGCGGGCATCGTCAACGGCGGCGCCGGCGCCATGCTGCGCCTGGGCGAGGCCGGCGGCGTGGTGTCCGGCTCGCTGGCGGGCAGCAGCGGCAATGGTGGGGTGACCGGGCAGGGCGCAGGCCAGGGCGTGCAGGCCAGTCTCGGCTACCAATATATCGCACCGCGCTTCTCCGTCGATGTGCAGAGTACCCGCGCCAGCGCCGGTTACGCCGACCTCGGCACCGCCGAAGGCTCGCCGGTGATCGCCGTCAACGACCGCGCCAGCGTCAACCTGAATCTGAAACAGGCCGGCAGCGCCAGCCTCAGCTTCGTCCACTACCGCACGCCGGGCCAGATGGCGACGCGGCTGGCGGCGCTGGCCTGGTCGCGGCCGCTCGGCTACGGCGCTTTCATCAGCGTGAGCGGTTTCCAGGACCTGGCGCAACGAGAGAATCGTGGCTTCAGCGCCACGTTGAGCATGTCGCTGGGCGAACGCACCTCGCTCAGCGCCAGCAGCGGGCGCCAGGGCGGCCTGCGCAGCACCAGCCTGAACGCGTCGCGCGCACCGGACTTTGCCGGCGGCTGGGGCTGGAACGTGCAAAAGTCGGACAGCGCCGGCCTGGACGTGGCACAGGCGCAAGTCCAGTACCTGGGCAACGCCGGCCAGTTCTCGGCCACCACCCTGCATGCGGGAAGTACCAACACCAGCTCGCTCGGCCTGAGCGGCAGCCTGGTCGCGATGGACGGCACCGTGCTGGCGGCGCGCCATATCGGCCGCGGCTTCGCGCTGGTCTCGACCGGCCTGGCCGACGTACCGGTATCCCACGAAAACCGCCCGCTGGGCCGCACCGGCGGCGACGGGCGCCTGCTGGTACCGGACCTGATGCCGTATACGACCAACCGTATCGCCATCGACCCCTCCAATCTGCCGGCCGACATGCGCCTCGAGCGCACCGCGCTGGAGGTGGTGCCGATGGCCGGTGCCGGCGTGGTGGCCGGCTTCCGCGTCGAGCGCTACCGCGCCGCCACCGTCGTCGTGCACGGTCCGGATGGCAAGCCGGTCGCGGTAGGTACGCCGGTGCGTCTGCTCACCAAGGCGGCCGGTGCCGATGGCACGCTGTCGGTGGTCGGCTACGATGGCGTGGTCTTCCTCGACAACCTGCAGGACGCCAACGACATCGTGGTGGGCGAGGGGGGCCGCGCCTGTACCCTGCACGTCGATTATCAACCGGGAGTCGGCGGGCAATTGCCCGTGATCGGCCCCCTGCGCTGTTTGCCAAACAAGGAATAATCATGATCTCATTGCTGAAACGACCGTCCTGGCGCGCACTGCTGCTGACTCTGTTCCTGTTTGCTTGCCTGGGCAGCGCGCACGCGGCCGACAGTTGCACCGCCAGCATGACCGATGTGAACTTCGGGCCGATCAACTCGGTTGCCGGCACGGATTATTATGCGAATGGCACACTCACCGTCACCTGCACGGTTGCGCTCGGCAGCCTGGGCACGCTGCTGGCCCCGACCGCCAACATCTGCCTCAACCTGGAAGCTGGCAGCGGCACCATCGCTGCGCGCACCATGTTGAACGGCAGCGCCAGCCTGCCGTTCAACCTGTACCGCGACAACACCTACGCCGCGGCGTCGGTCTGGGGCAGCAGCTCGGGCGGCAGCGCCCTGCCGGTGACGACCTCGATGGCCGGCGTGCTGGGCCTGGGCACGGCGACCCAGACCTTCACCATCTACGGCAAGATCCCGGCGGCCTCGCTGGCGGGCGTGCGCACCGTCAACGGCAGCGACACCCTGTACACCTCCAGCTTTGCCGGCGCCGGCACCCTGCGCTATTCCTTCGGCGGCCTGTTGCAGACGCAGACCAGCTGCAACACCGGCACCGTGCTGCCGTTCAGCTTCAAGGCCACCGCCACCGTCACCAACAATTGCTACATCAGCACCAGCCCGCTGACCTTTGCCGGCGACAACCGGGTGCTGGCGGCGGCGGTGCGTACCCAGGGGTCGCTGGGCGTGCTGTGCTCGGCCGGCGCGCCCTACCAGATCGCCTTGAACGGCGGCAGCGTGGCCAACAACAGCGGCGCGCGCAAGATGGCCAGCGCGACGTCGGGCGACACCATCCGCTACGACATCTCGAACACGCTGGACGGACCGCTGTGGGGCGATGGCGCCAACGGCACCGGCACGGTGAGCGGCACCGGCAGCGGCGTGCAGCAGGCGCTGCCGCTGTACGGCCGGGTGCCGGCGCAGAAGACCCCGGCGCCGGGGGATTACCGGGACACGGTGATCGCGACGCTGACCTTCTAGGCGCTGTTTGCGGAGACGGCGGCGGCGTGCGCCGTCAGCGCGTCCACAAGCGCATCGAAGGTCACCCGGCAGCGTGGACTGTCGCGCAAATCCTCATGCATGGTGATCCAGGCCGGCAGCAGCATCGAAAACGCGTCCGGCAGTACCCGCACCAGCGCCGGCGTGCGCCGCGCCAGCGCCGCCTGGCAGATGCCGATGCCGGCGCCGGCGCGCATCAGCGCCAGCTGGGCGACATCGCTGTCGGTGCGCAGTGCGATCTGTTCGCGCGCGAACCACGGGTGCTGGCGCAGAGCCGCGCGCGCAAACGACGGCGGCCGGTCGTAGCCGATCAGTGTGTGGCCGCTTAAGGCTTCCAGACTAACTGGTGTGCCGTGCCGTTCCAGGTAGGCCGCGCTCGCATGCAGGCCGAGTTCGATCACGCCGACGCGGCGCGCCACCAGCTGCTCCTGGCGGGGCGGCGTCATGCGCACCGCCACATCGGCTTCGCGCTGAAGCAGATCCTGCACGCTGTTCGACAGCACCAGCTCCACCCTCAGGTCCGGATAACGTGCGCGCAGCGCCGCGATCACGGCCGGCAAGACTTCGATGCCGATCACCTCGCTGGCGGTCACGCGCACCACGCCGCGCACGCCATCGCCATAGCTGGCCGCCACCCGCTCCAGCGCCGCCGCCGTGCTTTCCATCGCTTGTGCATGCGGACGCAGCGCCAGTGCGGCTTCGGTCGGGATCAAGCCGGTCTGCGAGCGGGTGAACAGCGCCAGCCCGAGCGCGCTTTCCAGCGCGGCGATGTGGCGTCCGACGGTCGGCTGGGCGATCCCGAGGGCGCGCGCGGCGCCGGACAGCGAGCCTTCGCGCAGCACGCCCAGCAGGGAGCGGTAGAGTTCCCATTCGATTGTCGGATTCATCGTTGCTGCCTTTTTACGTCACGCTATACAAATTTGCATAGCAGCTAGCACGAGCCATGCAATTCCATTTAGCCCGAGCATGCCTCAGCATGGCCACATCGTCAATCACGGAGGCAGACATGGAAACCCTAAATAAAGCATTGGTTCTCGGCGCAGGCGGCGGCATCGGTGGCGAGGTGGCACGGCGGTTGCTGAGCGCCGGCTGGCGCGTGCGTGCGCTGAGCCGCCGGCCGGCGCAAGCGCAAGCAGAGCAGCCGGCGGCGGGCGCGGACGGCATCGAGTGGGTACGCGGAGACGCGATGACGGCTGCCGACGTGCTGGCCGCCGCAGACGGCTGCGCGGTGATCGTGCACGCGGTCAATCCACCCGGCTACCGCAACTGGGCCGGCCAGGTGTTGCCGATGCTGGAAAACACGATTGGCGCCGCCGAGGCCGCGGGCGCACTGGTGGTCCTGCCCGGCACGGTCTACAACTACGGCCCGGACGTGTTTCCGTGCGCCGCCGACGACGCCCCGCAACGCCCGCTCACCAACAAGGGCACACTGCGCGTGCAGATGGAAACCGCCCTGCAAGTCTTCAGCCGGCGCGGCGGCCGTGCGCTGATCGTCCGTGCCGGCGACTTTTTCGGGCCGCGCGCCGGCAATACCTGGTTTGCGCAGGGCCTGGTCAAGCCGGGCAAACCGGTCACGCGCATCGCCAACCCGGGTCGCGCCGGCGTCGGCCACAGCTGGGCCTACCTGCCCGACGTCGCCGCGACGATGGTGGCGCTGATCGAACGGCGCGCTGCGCTGCCGCCATTTGCGCGCTATAACATGGCGGGCCACTGGGATGCCGACGGCGCCACCATGGCGCGCACCATCCAGCGCACGATGGCGCGCCACGGCACCCGGGCCCGCATCGGCGCCTTTCCATGGTGGCTGCTGCCGTTGGCGGCCCCCTTCAACGAAACCGTGCGCGAGATGCGCGAAATGCGCTACCTGTGGCAGCAGCCGCTGCGCATGGACAACGCCGGCCTGGTCGCCGTGCTCGGGGAGGAACCGCACACGCCGCTGGATATCGCGGTCGAGCGCACGCTGCAGGGACTCGGCTGCCTGCCGGCCGGCGCCACGAAGGCTGCGGTCACGCCGACGCCAGCGTAAATCCGCCATCCACCATCAGGCTCTGTCCGGTGACGAAGCGCGCGCCATCGCCGGACAGCCACACCGCCACGTCGCCGACATCGGCCGGCAACCCGGCGCGGCGCAGCGGCGTAGCGGCGGCAAAGCGCGCCAGCGCCGCCTCATCGCCGAGGCGCCGGTACATCGGCGTGTCGATGATGCCCGGGTAGACGTTGTTGATGCGGATATTGTCGGGGCCCGCTTCCAGCGCCAGCGCCCCCATCATCGCATCCAGCCCGCCCTTGCTGGCGGCATACGCCGACGCGCCCGCGACCGGCCGCTGCGCCAGCCACGACGAGGTGTTGACGATCGCGCCGCCACGCCCGCCGGCGCGCATCGCGTCGAGTTCATATTTGATCGACAGCCACACGCCTTTCAGGTTGACCGCGGTGACGGCCTTGTCGAAACGTCCCTTCGATGTGGTCATGACCAGTTCGATGCACGCCAGCACCCTGAAGATGATTTCACTGCCTTGGCTGGTGAAACAGGTGCAGCCGAAAACGGCGGTCGTGTTGACGGCGGCCGGACAGCCGGTCGACCGCACCGCCGCGGGGTCGATCGACGCCTTCCTGGCGAAGCCGTTTTCGATCGTCGATATCGGGCAGGCGGTTGCCCGGCTGCCGCGGCAACCTACGCTGCAGGCTGCAACGCGCGTCCAGGTTGCGGCTTACGCCTGAGCGGTTAGCCCCGCCGATGCTCTCCGGTCAGCGCTGACCACCGCCAGCCCGCTCGACCACCCGCTCCACCAGCGCATTCAACTCATCCAGCCCGGCCGGCTTGGTCAGGTGCGCATCGAACCCGGCATCTTCGGAACGGCGTCTATCCAGTTCGCCGCCCCAGCCGGTCAGCGCCGCCAGCATCACCCGCTCCATGCCCGCCATGCCGCGGATCCGCTTGGCCACCTCATAGCCGTTCAGCCCAGGCATGCCGATATCGATGATCGCCAGGTCCGGCTGCGTGGCGGCGATGCGCTGCAGCGCCTGCACGCCGTCATGGACGATGTCGACAGTGTTGCCGGTGATTTCCAGCAGGCTGCCGAGGATGATGGCGGCGTCGACGTTGTCGTCGGCGATCAGCACGCGCAGGCCGCGCGTGCCGGGCCGGGTCCCGCCACCGGTGCCGACGGCGCCTGCAGCATCGTCCGGGGCAGCGGCGGCATGCAACGGCAAGGTCACGCTGAAGCTGCTGCCTTGCCCGGCGCCGCGGCTGGCCACGCTGACGCTGCCGCCATGCATCTCGACCAGACTGCGCACCAGCGACAGGCCGATGCCCAGGCCGCCTTCGGCGCGCCCCATGTTGCGCGACACCTGGCTGAACATGTCGAACACGCGTCCCTGTTCTTCGGGCGGAATGCCCAGGCCCGTATCGTCGATGACGATCACCACGGACTCGCCGGCTTGCCGGGCAGTCACGCCGATGCGGCCGCCGTGCGGGGTGTATTTCACCGCATTGGTCAGCAGGTTGCCGAAGATCTGGGCCAGCCGCGTCGGATCGGCGTCGACCATCAGCGGCTGCGCGGGCAGCTCGACCTGCAAGGTATGCCGCGCCGCGTCGATGGCCGGCAGCGCCGCTTCCACGGCGCCGGCGACGGCATCCTTGACGTCGAGCAGGCTGCGCTTCAGTTCGATCTTGCCGCTGTTGATGCGCGAGACGTCCATCAGGTCGTCGATCAGGTGCACCATCTGTTTCAGCTGGCGGTCCATCATCTCCAGCATCCGGTTGCCGCCCTCGGCGGTCTTGCCGGTCAGGCGCAGCAGGTCGAGGCCGGTGCGCATCGGCGCCAGCGGATTGCGCAGTTCGTGCGCCAGCGTGGCCAGGAAATCGGTCTTGCGGCGGTTGGTCTCGGACAAATCGGCGGCCAGCTGGCGCAGGTTTTCCTCGGCGTCCTTACGCGCGGTGATGTCGGTGAACAGGATGGCGATGCGCAGCTCCTCCGGCTCGCCCATCGGCGTGGCGTACACGTCCCACCAGTAGCCCATCGCCCCCGAATGCTCGCTGAAGCGGGCCGGCTGGCGTTCCTGGGCCACGCGGCCGTAGGCGGCGATCCAGCGCGACTCGATGTCCGGCACCATCTCGCGGATGGTCTTGCCGGCCGCATCGACCAGACCGGATTGTTCCGCGAAGGCGCGGTTGACTTCCTCGAAGCGATAGTCGACCGGCCGGCCATGCGCGTCCACCAGCACGCGCACGATGGCAAAGGCCTGGTCCATCGAGGCGATCAGGGTGCGGTAGCGCTCCTCGGCCACGCGCAGGGCACCCTCGGCTTCCTTCTGGCCGGTGATGTCGAGAATGACGCCGGCCAGGAATTCCGGCTGGCCCGCGCTGTCGTTTTCGATGCGGCCACGCGCGCTGACCCAGCGGTAGCCGCCTTCGCCGTCGCGGATGCGGTAGGTGGCGCGATAAGCGTCGCGGGTGTCGAGGGCGTGCTGGATGCGGCGTGACACGTCGGCGGCGTCATCGGGGTGGATGGCTTGCAGGTAGTTGGTGAGCGGCGTGACGCCGCTGCCGTCATCCGGCACATTGAACAGCTTGGCCAGGTTCGGGTCGCCGATCATCCGGTCGTTGCGCACATCCCAGATCCAGGTGGCGACTTCGCCGGCCGAGAGCGTCACCGCGACGCGCAGCTGCGCTTCCTCCAGCGTCTTCTCGGCCTGCCGGCGTGCGGTGACGTCGGCTGCGGTACCGATGATGACGCTGGAATCCAGCGCCTCGCGCGCGCCATGCAGCTCGATCCAGCGCGTGGCATCGCTGCCGGGCAGCAGGACGCGGCCGGCAAAATGAAACGAGCTCCCATGGCGCAGCGTGGCGTCGAGCGCCTGCCGCAGCGCCGGCGCATCGTCCGGATGGCACAGCGCGCAGATCCGCCGCATGCCGTCGAACACCGCCTGGGCAGTGGACACGCCGAAGATGCGGTACATCTGCGGGTTTTCCCAGGTGCCCTCGGCACGCTGTTCGTCCCAGGTCCAGATGCCGAGCTGGGCCGCTTCAGTGGCCACGCGCAGTTGCTCCTCGGCCTTGCGCAGGCGCTGTGCCGACGCTTCCGCCGCCTCGCGCTTGCCCTGTTCCAGCGTGACCTGGTTCAGCGCGCGCCGGGTGTCGTGCAGCGCCGTCACGTCGTTCATCGAAATCACCGCGCCCAGGATCTGGCCACTGCCGTCCTGCAGCGGACGGCCGGACACCAGCACGTTGCGGCGGCGGCCGTCGGCGGCATGGATGACGATGGCGGCATCTTCGACCCGCTCGCCCTGCAAGGCGCGCTGCAGCGGCACTTCGGCCAGCGGCAGCGGCGACGTGCCGTCGGCCCGGAACAGGCGGTAATGCTCGACCCAGTCATTGGCGGCCAGCGGCAGCGCCTCCAGGCCGTGCATGGCCTGGGCCGCTTCGTTGAAAAACGTCAGCCGGCCACCCTTGTCGCAGGTGATGATGCCGTTTTCCACGCTTTCCAGCACCGCCGCCAGGAAGGAGCGCTGTTCGGACGTCGCGTTGCTGGGTGTATCGGGCTGGTTTTTCCGGGTCGAGTACGCTTCGCGCACGACCTTGCCGAAACCGAGCGGGCCCCCGTCCTCGCCCAGGATGCGGGTCACGATCCCGTCGCAAAACACCGTCGTGCCGTCCTTGCGTAAATGCCAGCGCACGTCCGACGACTTGCCGAGCATCTTGGCCGTGTTCAGCTCGGCGCTTGCGGCAAAGGTATCCTTGTCTTCGTCAGTAAAGATGACGGCAATCGGCTGTCCGCACGCCTCAAGGGCCGACCAGCCGAACAGTTTTTCCGCGCCGGTCGACCATTCCAGGATGGTGCCGGCGTTGTCCATGATGATGACAGCGTGTTCGACGGCCTGGTCCATGACCAGCTGGTAGCGTTTCTCGGAGGGGAGTCTTTGCATAGAAGAGGGCGGGCGCGCTTCTGCGCGCGGAGGGGAAATGCGTGCTTGCACGCAATCAAATTCGTCAATTATGAATCATAACTGATGAGAAGCCACTTGTGGCAATGTCGTCACATTACAACATTGATATGCAGGGGGGGAGGAGGTACGACGCGCTGGACGGACCGGCCAGGTTCAGAAGTAGATCTGCCAGGATGTACCGTCGGCGGCGGCGAGCGTCTGCGAAGGCGCAGCCTGCAGGGAAGCGGGCGCCGCAGCCGGCGACACCTGCACCGGCGCCTCATGGGCGCAGCTGACGGCGGGTGCGGACCGGGAATCGTCGGTGAGGTGCACGGTGCACGATTCCTGGATCACGAAGCTGACCTGCATGGTCGTGGCCACGGCGTTGCCGGCGGCCAGGGCGGGGGTGGCCATGCCGAATACGGAGAGCAGCAGGGCGCCTAGCAAGATCTTCTTCATTACGACGCCTCCTTTCTGTTCCGTTAAGCAGATCCAATCGACCGATGAGGCATCATACCTGATAGTTGCCTTACGGAATTTTGCTGCGGATTCGGGGCGGAAAGCGGCCTGAAGACGACAATTTACCGGTTTCGCCGGATTCGACCGCGAAAGGGGCGTGGACACGGAACCACTGGCAGCATAAGGCATCGACATGCCACGCCACGGTTTCATTTTTTCCGGCTTGAAAGGGGTGGCCATGATCTAGAGTTTTTCCTCTAATCGCATGGCCGGCCTGTACTAGGCTGCCAGCAGGGCGGCCGCCGCTTCACCCAGGCTCTGCGGACTGAAGGGCTTGACGATGTAATGGTCGGCACCGGCGGCCATGCCGGCTTCGACGTCGCTCTGCTGGCCGCAGGCCGACAGCAGCAGCACTTTTACATGTTGCGTCTCGGGATCGGACTTGATCGCGCGGCAGACGTCGAGTCCGCTGTCGCCCTTGCCCAGCCAGACGTCGAGCGTGACCAGGTCGGGCTTTTCGGCGCGCACCATGGCCAGGCCTTGGGCGGCGCTGGAGGCCAGCACCACGCGGCCCAGCGATTTCAGGCTCAGGCGGACCAGCAGGCGCAGATCGTCCTGGTCTTCGACGATGAGGATGGTTTTATCCATGATCGGGCGCCGCCGGCAGCCAGACGGTGACCGCGGTGCCGGCGCCCGGACGCGATTCGATGTCGGCGTGGCCGCCGTGCAGTTCGATGATTTCTTTGAAGATAGTCATGCCGAGTCCACTGCCTTGTACGTTCTGGGCGTCGCCGGCGCGATAAAAGGCGTCGAAGATGCGCGCTTGTTGCTCGGGAGTCATACCAATGCCACGGTCCGCGACCCGGATCGCCACCATGAGTTTAGCATTGCGGCGCAGGGCGGCCGTACTGATGTCGATCTGGCTGCCCTCGCTCGAATATTTGATGGCGTTGCTGACGATGTTGGTCAGCGCCTGCTGCATCTTGGCCGCATCGGCGGCGATCGCCGGCAAGCCGTCTTCGATCTCGGTGCGGATGCGGTGGTTCTGGCCCAGGCCGTTCAGCCCGGTCAGGGTCTGGTCCACCAGGTCGGCCACGTCGACGGTGGCGATGTGCAGGCCCTCGGTGCCGCCGGCTTCGATGCGCGCCAGGTCCAGCATCTGGTTGATCAGGTCGACCAGGCGCGCGGCCTGGCGGTGGATGATATCGAGCAGCTCGCGGTTGGTGGCGGCGTCGAAGTCGCGCTTCAGCAGCAGCTCGGAAAAACCGAGGATGCTGGCCATCGGGGTGCGCAGTTCGTGGGTGGCGGTGGTGAAATGCTTGCGCCGGCGCTCTTCGGTTGCACGGCTGCGCTGGGCCTGCTCGTGCTGGCGCGTGACGTCGCGCACGATCACGGCGTAGCGCTGCTGGCCGACCAGGCACATCGGCGCCACCTTGACTTCGATCGGGAAGGTGGAACCGTCCAGGCGCAGGCCGCCGCCTTCCTGGGGTGGGGCATCCGCACTGTGTTCCGGATCCAGCAGCATGGCGGCATCGTCGCCGAGCAGGCTGCAGGCCATGCGTCCGGCCAGGCCGCCGGTGTCGGAACCGAACATGTGTTCCGCCGCCGGGTTGCCGCAGATGACATTGCCGGCGCGGTCCAGCATCAGCACGCCGTCCGGGATGTGTTCCAGCAAACCATATAGCCAGGCATCGTTTTCGCTGCGGCGCGCGTGGGCGCGGCGCAGTTCGCCGGCGGCGATCTCGCCCGCCACCATGCCGGCGAGGTCGCGCAGCAGCGCGCGCCCCTCGTCGTCGAGCGTGCGCGGATTCCTGTCCAGGATGCACACGGTGCCGATGCGGCTGCCGTCGGGCGCCGCCAGCGGATAACCGGCATAGAAACGCGCGCCGGCCTCGGTCACATAGGGGCTGGACGCGAAGCGGTCGTCGCAGGTGGCGTCCTCGACCACCATCACGCCATCCTGGAGGATGGTGTGGGTACAGAACGAGCTCGCGCGTTCGGTCTCGGAAAAAGGCACGCCGACGCGCGACTTGAACCATTGGCGGTCGGCGTCGATCAGGCTGACCAGCGCGACCGGTACCCCGAACAGGCGCGCGGCCATGCGGGTGATGCGGTCGAAGCGGTCTTCGGGGGCGGTATCGAGGATATTCAGGTCAAGCAGGACCTGGAGCCGATGCGCTTCCTCTGTGGGCAAAGGCGTAGCCAGCATATGAAAAACAGTCGATAAAGTTGCGGTTGGTGTCAATATTCCATGGCGGTGGCCGGGGCCGGCAGCAGTACACGTTCGACGGCCTCGCGCAGTTGCCGGAAAGGCACCGGCTTGGCGAACAGCGGAACGTCGGCCGGCAGACCCATCGAGCTGACCGTGCCCTTGTCGAGGCCACTCACGACAATGATCGCCATGTCAGCATACGCCGGATTCATGCGCAGCGTCCGAATCATGCGGAAACCGTCCATGCCGGGCATGCTCAGGTCGCTGACCAGCAGGTCCGGCTTCGCTTCGCCGATCTTGATCAGCGCTTCGAAGCCGTTGCTTGCCTTGATCAGGTCGAAGGGCAGGTCCCAGCCGAGCATTTCCAGCTCATACAGGCGCAGCAGCATGGCATCGTCGTCGACCACCAGCACTTTTTTGCGGGCATCGGCAGCCGGCTTGCCCGCCGGCGGTACGGGAACCATTGGCGCCAGCGCGTCGCGGCGCTGGTCGACCAGCTTGCCGACCGACTGCATGGTGATGCGGCGGTGCCCGCCCGCGGTCTTCCAGGCCTGCAGGATCCCACTCTCGACCCACAACTGGATCGTGCGGTGGGATACGCCGATGATGCTCGCGGCCTGCTTGGTCGAACAGAATTCGTCCATGCCGGGGGCCACAGTACTGTTATCGGCGCCGGCGTCGGTCTCTTTAAAATAATTATCGTCGGCAATTTTCATATTTATCGATTTTACAGTTTTGGTGCCTAGCGTCAAGTTTTTGTCACAATCCCCGGACGCCCTTACTGGACCGTCACCGTGAAACTGACGCTGCCGCTGGCACCCGGCGCCAGGCTGCCGTTGAACTGCCATTCGAGCGGGCCGCTGGCGCCTGCCGCCGGCTGGGTCGCCAGGCTGCAGGTCGACAGGCCGGCGCCGAGGGTGCCACAGGCGCCGCTGTTATACACCGTGAAAGCCGGTGTGGCATCCAGCACCTTCAGGTTATTCAGCGTGGTCTGGCCGACGTTCTGGTAGGTGAGGGTATAGGTGATCGTGCTGCCCGGCAGGGCGTCGGTCTTGTCGACCGCCTTGCTCAGCTTGAAGTCGTCGCACATCTGGCAGATGCCGTTCACCGTCACCGTCATTTCGCCCAGGCCGATGCCGAGCAGCTTCAGCAGCGGATCGGCGACGCCGGTCAGCACCGGCGTCAGCACCGGCGACAGGGTGTTCACCACCAGCGTCTTCAGCACCGGCTGCAGCAGGCCGTTCAGCAGGTTGGTCACCGGCACCAGCACGATGTCGAGCAGGCCGCCGGTGAGGATGGTGGTGCGCAGCGACAGGTTGTTGACCAGGCTGTTGGTCAGGCCGGTGACGAAGGCGGCGCTGGTGCTGACGGTGCGGGTCTGCGGGAAAGTGCCGGACATGGTGAGACTGGTGGCGAAGGGTGCCTGGCCGCGCGCCGTGGTTTTCACCTCGAGCGCGACGTTGATGCCGTTCAGCACCAGGGTGCCGATCTGGCCATAGTCGACGTCCGCCGCCGACAGGGTGCGGTTGCGGTTGAAGAACACGCTGTCGGCGATGCTGCCGACATACACGTCGGCCACGCCCGGCGCCACCTGCAGGGTCACCGCCTTGGCGGCGGCATCGATGGCGCCCAGGCTGCCTTCGCCGCGCGCGGTTTCGATGTAGACGTCGAGCTTGCCGATCGCGACCGAGGCGCTGTTCACGCCGGCCACGGCGGTGAGCGTGCTGGTGACCGGCGACAGGGTCACCAGGTCGAGCTTCAGCTTGAGGCGGATGGCCGCCGAGTGGAACTGGGTGCCGCTCGGGCCGCAGGTGTACACCGGCGGCTCGATCACCTGCGCATACAGCTGCAGGTTGTTGATCAGGCCGGCCTGGCCGAGCACGCCGCCGGACACGCCGATCGGCTGCGGCGTGGTCAGCACGTTGCGGTAGTTATACAGCTGGATCAGGCCGGTCAGCATGTCGAGCGAGTTCAGGGTCGAGCTGGCCAGCGCGCCGCTGTCGACGTTCAGCTTCAGCAAGTCGCCGACGCGCACGGTGGCGCCGCTGCCGGCCAGCGTCGACGCCAGCCGGTTCAGCACGCCGGACAGGCTGGTGTTCGCCTGGGCATTGGCCGCCACGCCGAGCGCGGCGGCAACTTGCGCCAGGCTCACGTTGGCGTTCAGCGCCTGCGCCGGGCTCGACACGTTGGTGGCGACCTGCAAGGCGTTGAGGAAATCGAGCACCTTGACGTCGCCGCTGCCGAGGGCGTTCCAGTCGGCCACGGTCAGGTTCAGGTTGGTGCCCAGCATGCCGCCCAGCAGCGGGTTGAGCAGGGCGCTTTGCTCGGTGCTGACGCTGGCCAGGCGCGGGCCGGCGGTGACGCAGGCGCCGATGCTGCAGGCGGCGCGCGCCGGGGCGCTCGCTACCAGGTTGGCCAGCAGCGTCGCGGCGAGCAGCACGAAGGCCATGAGCAGGCGCGGAGAAGCAGAGCGGATGCCGATCGGGTTCATGGTGGCGTTCTCTCTATATATTAGTGGGCGGCTTGCGGCGACAGCAGGCCTTCCAGCGTGCGTTCGTCGAATTTCATGCGCAGGCGGACGTACACGCCGCGCGCGGTGGCATCGGCACTGGCCAGGTCCGGCTCGCGGACGCCGAGCAGGTTGTAGCCGGCCGAGACCCACATGTTCTTGCGCAGCTGGTAACCGGCTTCCAGGCCGGCGGCGAACTGGCGGCCGCGGGTACCGCCGTCGACCAGCATCTGCACGGTGGCGCCGACGTCCCAGTCGCGCTTCAGTTCCTGGGTCACGCGGGCGGCGACCAGCTGGGCCAGCGAGCGGGTGTCCAGGCCGCCCGAGCGGTCCTGGGCCACCTTGGCGGCGTAGCGGGCGCTGAACACAGTCTCGGCGCGTGGTTGCCAGTTGGCGGTGACGCCGATCGCATGCACTGCGCGCTCGAGGTCGGCCAGGCCGGTGTCGCGCTCCAGCTTGTACTCGTACTTGGCCAGGCCGTTCCAGCCCAGGGTTGCCAGCGCGCGGTAGGCGACGCCGGTCTGGAACAGGTCGGTGATCTTGCTGCTGCCGTCGTGCACGCTGCCGCCCTTGCTGTGAGTGGCGGCCAGGGTGTTCTTGCCCAGCAGCGCCCAGGTTTCGCTCAGTTTGTAGGCGACGCCGATCGTGCTCAGCACGCTGTTGCTGTCTTCGGCATGGCGCATTTCCAGGCGGGTGTTGGCGCGCAAGGCCGGGTCGCGGCTGTAGTCGACTGCGACGGCGGCGGCCACGGATTCGTTTGCGGCATTGCCGGCCAAAACTTTAACGCGTTCCAGGCTGGTGTTCATGCGCACGCCTTCGGCCACGGTCCACAGGTTGCGCAGGCCGACGGCGGCTTCGGCCTGGCGGCCGTCCAGGCTGCCGAGGCTGGTGCCAGCGCCGCGGGCACGGTATTCCGAGAACATGCGGCCATCCTTCATATAGTCGGAATCGATACCGAACACGGTGGCGTTGCGCTGCTGGCCGGCGTTCAGGTCGTAGTTCGAGCCCAGGCTGCTGATCAGCTCGTGGCGGCCATACAGGCGGCTGCCACCGGCCAGGCGGTAATCGCCGCCCAGCGCCACCATGCGGCGGCCACTGTCGCGCACGTCCTGCTCGGCCTCGACGAACACGCCGGCTTGCGGCAGGCCCGGCACCTGGGCCGCCACCTTGGCGCGCACGCTGGTCAGGTCCGGCTGGGTCAGCACGGTGCCGTCGGCCGCGTTTTCATGCGAGCGGCGCACGCCGCCTTCGATACGCACGCCGTTGCCGAAGGCATAAGCTGCCTGCAGTTCGGCGCCGTCGCGCGAGGCGCCGGTGGTGAGGTCGGCGGTATGGATGACTTCGCCGCCAAAGCTGATGCGCTGGTCGACGCGGTAAGTCACGCGGGCGCCGCCTTCGGCGCGGCCCTTCGGCAGGCTGGCGGCCGGGTTGTCGAAATTGACGTCGGCGCGGCCGGCGTACACGTGGCTTTCCAGTTTGCCATCCTTGCGGGTGGCATCGACGCGGGCGGCGCGGCCGGCGACATCCATCTTGTCCATGCGCGCACCTTCCACGGTGATCACGGTCTTGTCGTCCGGACGCAGGGTGGCGTTGACGCTGGCCAGCTGGGTTTCGGCCGACGGGTTCTTGTCGGTGACGTAGCTGGCGCCCACTTCCAACTTCTTGGTGACCTGGTACTGGGCCGCAACGCCGCCGATCCAGAAATTCGGGCTGCCCTGGTCGACTTCGTAGCTGATGCGGATGGTCACCGGGTTGAGGTCGGCGTCCAGGCTGGCGATCGGTGCGCGGAACAGGATGCGGCCGGTCATCGGCTCGATGTCGTAGTCGGCGTAGCGCGCCATCTGGCGGCTCGACACCAGCACGCCCGGCTGGCTGCGGTCGCGCACGATGATCTCGATGCGTTCGCTGTTGATCACCATGATGCCGCTGGCGGTGTTGTACGGGCCCGAGGTGCCGTTGGCGGCGATCTCTTCCACCAGCTGGCGCGTGCTGGCGCGGCTGATGAAGGAATCCACGGCCAGGCCGTTCGCTTCGTAATGGTGGCGCAGGCCGTTCAGGCTGCGGTTGTAGGCGCCCAGGTTGCGTGCCGGGGTGACGCCAGGCGGCGTGAAGTCGCCGTACAGCAGGTACGATTTGTTGCGGTCGGCGCGCAGGTACAGGCGGCTGGTGGACTGGGCATCGAAGCCGCGCTGGGCGTTGTCGCCGTAGGCCGGGTAATTCAGGGTCGGATCGAGGTCGCGGAACAGCGGCTGGTCGTTGACCTTGTCCGAATCGTAGGACAGGGTCAGCAGGGTGTCCTTGGCAACCTGGCCTTTCACGAAGACTGCGGCGCGGGCGCCGGCGTCCATGGTGCTACCGTTCTTGGTGGTCGACAGGCTGCGCAGCGCGTCTTCGAAGCCGTTGAACTCGCGTGCCGGCTTGCTGACGTTGCCGCCAATGCTCTTCAGGCTGACGGCGCCATCGATCACGCCGGCCGCGACCAGCGGACGCAGGTCAGGCACGAAGTCGACGCGGGTCGTGGCTTCCAGCGTACCGCTGGCGGCCTTGATGCGGGCTTCGCCGGCCTCTTTCGGGGCGCGAAGGGCCAGCTCGGTCTTGCCGCCTTCGATGAACAGCTGCAGGCCCGGCTCGCGCGGATCCAGGTCGGCCTGTTCCCAGGTGCCCAGGTTGGCGTCGATGGTGACGGCGGTGCGCTCTGCAACCGGCACGCCGTGTTCGTCTTCCAGGCGGATGCGGACGGCGGCCATGCTGCGGCCGTCGGCGGCAACGCTGGCCTTGTCCAGGTCCAGGCGCAGGCGCGCCAGTTTGCCCGGGGCGATGACCTCGATGCGCTGGCTGCCGCGGGCATTGCCGAACTGGTCGCGCTGGCTGAGTTCGAGCACGTTCTTGCCCGGCTGCAGGGCCACGCCGACGAATTCCCAGCTTTCCAGCTGGCGCGAAGCGACGGTGGAGCGCTTGCCGATGTGCTTGTCGTCGACCTGCTTGCCGTTGGCGGCCAGGGTGAAGGTGGAGCCGGCGCTGCCCTTGATGCGGACGTTGGCCAGGGCGCGCGGCAGGACCGCGCCATTCTCGAGTCCGACGAAGCCGAGGCTGTTGTCGAGGGTGTTCAGGTCGACCGCTTGCGCAGCTTGCGCGGCTTTCACGGCCACGACCGCCCTGTCGGTCGCGGCAGGGCGCTCTTCGGCCCTGGCGGCGCTGCGGCGGGCGGCAATCGCTTCGCGCAGGGCCGGGGTGCAGGCGGCGATGGCGAAATCGGCCTTGCCCAGTTCGCCGTCATGCAGGTCGACGAAGCGGCTGCCGGCATCGCCGGCGTTGCGGTTGCCCAGGATCGCCAGTTCGGCGCCCTGCGGCAGGGTGGAACGGTCGACCTTGGCGACGTGGGTACGCGGACGCAGGTCGGCAAAGCTGTAGCGGCCGTCGGCGTCGGTGACCGACCAGCTGCCGTCTTCCAGGTAGACGCGCACGCCCGGCACGCCAGGCTCATTGGCGCCTTTGACCTTGTCGCCGTCGCAGTCGGCGAAGATGCTGCCGACGATATATGCTTTTTCGCTGAACACGCCGGCAGTCACTTTGACCTTGGCGGCGGCCACGGTGCTGGTGAAGGCGGCCGGGGCGGCGCTGGTGGCGTGGGCGCGGTTGACGCCGTCGCCTTGCAGGGCGCCGGCGCCGATGCGCACGCGGTAGCGCAGCACCGACTCGCCCTTGGCGGCGACGCTGCCGGCGCCGAAGTTCAGCGACGGGCCGCGCAGGCCGGCCGGGTCGGCGACGGTGACGCCATCCAGGCGCACGGTGCCCGGCACCAGGCTGAAGCCGGCCGGCAGTTCGTCGATGACGGTCACGCCGCTCAGGTCGACTTCGGCGGTATTGTGGATACGGATGGTGTAGTCGACGAAATCGCCGACTTCGGCGTCGGCGCGCGACGCGTTCTTTTCCAGGTACAGGGTGCCCGGGATCGGGTCCAGCGGGACGTCCAGCATCACGGCGCCGGTGGCGGCGCTGACGGTGAAGCTGGCGCCGTAGGAGCCGTACAGTTGAATCGTGCGGTTGCCGGCCAGCTTGGACGGCTCGACCTTGGACGGGAAGGTGTAATTCGTGGGGGCGACCACCTGCAGGCGGTACAGGCTGGCGCCGACCAGCGGGAACTGGTACATGCCGTCGGCATCGGTGACGACGGTGCTCGGCGCGCGGCTGACGCCGTCCAGCGCGATGACGGTCGCAGGACCGCCCGGGGCGCCGCCGTTGCCGGCGCCGGTGACGTCGATCAGGGTCACGCGCGCGCCGGCCAGCGGCAGGCCGGTCTGGCTGTCGAACACGACGCCTGCCGGGTCGATCAGGATCTGGGCGGTGGACGCGCCGGTGCCGCAATCCTTGATGGTCGCGACCAGGGTGTCGTTCTTGGTGGTTTCGATGGCGTTGTCGCCCATCGCGGCGCCGTCGCCGTCGACCGCGGCGGTCATCAGCGGCGTCATGATGCGGAACATGCCGGTATCGGCACCGGTTTCGGTGCCCGTGAAGGTTTCGCTGTCGCCGGTCTTTTCGGAAGCGATCTTGATGCTGACGGTCTCGGCGGTGGCCGGGTCCGCATTGCAGCCCTGGGCGTCGGCCTGCACGAACAGGCGCTGGCCCGGTGCGGCCGCCTTGGCGGCGACGCTGTAGTCGGTGCCGGTGTAGTAGCTGATCGTTTGCGGCTCGAGCGCACGCACCTTGTTCGACTGCTGGGTCACGGTACCGCGCACCGGGTCGGCGAAGCTGATGCTGGCCTGGTTGGTGACGGCGGCGCTGGCGATGCCGTAGATGCACGAGAGCACGACGAGCAGGCAGTAGAGGGCGATTTGACGGAACGAACGCTTCATGGCGGCGGCGGGTAGCTGGATGAAGGGGAACCCGTTCCCGGCCGCTCGATGCGGCCGGGGCGGGGCGAAACAGGATTACGGGTTGATGCGCACGCCGAAGGACATCTTGGCGTTACCGTTCGGCTGCAGGGTGCCGACGGTGGCCTGCACCAGGCCGCTCGTGTTCGGCAGCGGGGCGATCACGATGCCCTGCGTGGTGAACGCGCCGGTGGCCAGCGAATACAGGTGGTAGGTGGTGTTGGCCGGGGTCAGGTCGTTGATGACCACGGCGCCGACCGCGTTGCCGCCCTGGTTGGTGGCGGTGATTTCGTAGCGGATGCAGGCACCCGGCACGGCGCCGGTAGTGATGTTGTCGGCGCTGAACGCGGTATCGGCAATGCCGTCGCAGTTGGCATCTAGGGCCTGGGTCTTGGTGACCTTCAGCTCGGCGCCCACGGCGGCGTTCACGGTGACGGCGGTGTGCACGCGGTCGACCACGTTGGTGGTCGGCGACTGGGCGCGGAAATACAGGTCGGTGGTACCCGGGGTGGCGCCGGCCGGCGGGGTCACGTCGGCATACACGAGGGTGTTGGCGCCGCCCGCGACGCTGGCGCTGGTGATGGTGGCGCCGCTGGCGTCCTTGAAGGTCACGGTCCAGCCGTCCGGCAGGGTGGTGGTGCCGAAGTTGGCATCGGTGCTGGACGACAGGTTGAAGGTGTCGGTGCTGGTGCCAGCGTTGTTCAGGTACAGGGTGAAGCGGGTCACGTTGCCGGCGGTGGTGGTCTTGGTCTGCACGGCGGCGGTTTCGGCACCTGCGCCTGCGCCCGGTGCGCCGCTACCGGCCGAGTTGACCGTGATGTCCATTACCGAGGCCGGCGCGACGGTGGTGACGTCGGTGGCGGTGGCCGTGGTGGCGCTGTGGAACACGCTGGCGGCAGTCACGACCAGGTTGTTGGCGGCACCGTTGGCGGCGCTGGCCGGCAAGGTGGCGACGGCGACGACCTGCACCGACTGGCCCGGCTGCAGGGTGCCGGTGGTCGTGATCGCGGTGTTGTTGTCGGCGATGCCGTCGCCGTTGGCGTCGGCGTAGAAGGCCACGCTGGCCATGGTGAAGGCGCCGTTGTTGGTGGCGGCCAGCGCGAAGCTGTCGGCGCCGTTGCCGTTGTTGGTGATGGTGTGCGCATACGTCACGGTGCCGTTGACGGAGCCGTTCTTGGCGGTGCCGGCCGACAGCGTCACGCTGGCGACCTGCTGCACGATCGTGGTCACGGTGTTCGAGGTGGCGCTGCGTGCCGCCAGGGTCGAATCGATGTACGTTGCGGTGGCCTGGTTGATGATCGAGGTGCCGGCCGGGGTGGCGGCAGCATAAGCGTCGGTGCCGATGGCGGCGAGACCGAGAGCAAGGACCAGTGCGTGCGGGACAGGGTTCAGTTTCATGGCGACTAACCTTTAAGAACGGTGATTACTGCTTGGAAGCGCCATCCAGGCGCATGCGGGAAGAAACGGTTGCACTGCGGCCGGGCGCGAGTTCGCCCAGTTGCCAGCGCAGGAAACGGTATTCGGAAACGGGTACGGTTTCGGTGACTTGCTTGCCTTCGCGCACTACGGTGCGGGTCAGCGGTACCGGGGCATACTGCTTGCCGTCGAGGCTGGCGCTGACTTTGGCCGGGGCGGCACTGTCGGCCACGTATGCCATGCCGCCCTTGGGCACCGGCAGCGTCGCCAGCACGTCGCGCGCCGCGGTGGCGCCGGTGTTGCGGTAAGTGACCTGGTATTCGATGGTGTCGCCGGGCAGGGCTTCGGCGGTCGGGACCAGTTTCTGGCCGTTCGCGCTGCTGACCACCTTGAAGGCGTGCAGATCGGCGCTGACGCCGTTGTCGGCTGCGAACACGAAGGCGCAGCTCAGTTGCAGGACCAGCGCCGTGAGGGCGATCAGGATGCGCTTGAAAGTTTGTACGGGTGTCGAGGTAATCATGGAATCTTCGCTTCGCTAATGACTTTGCGGGTTTTATCGATTGTTTCGATTTGCGAAGATTACCGGATTTACTGTATTACGCCAAGGAAATTTTCCTTAGCGTAACGTTGTGTTGCGGAAATTAAACAGAATGCGGCCGTAATAGGCGTACGCAGCCGTATGAAAGAGGGAACAGACGTGAAGAGGCGGCCTGCTCAGGTTTGGCAGGCGCGTTATGGCTTGGTGTCAGCCAGGACCGGCTGGAAGAGGAAAAGACGTCCGGCGCAGTTGCCGGCGTTGAAGGCAGGCCGCAGTGTGCGGCCGAGGCGTATCAGAGGGCGAGGGTTTTTTCGACGGCGGCGCGCAGCTGGGAGAAGGCGACCGGCTTGGCGTAGACCGGAATGTCGGACGGCAGGCCGAGCGAACTGATCGTCGATCGGTCCAGGCCGCTGATGATGATGATGTTCAGGCTGCGCTGCTTGGGATTGCTGCGCAGGCTGTTGACCATGCGGAAACCGTCCATGCCGGGCATGCTGAGGTCGCTGATCAGGAGGTCGGGATTGTGCTCGCCGATCTTGAGCAGGGCATCGAAGCCGTCGCCGGCCTTGATCA
>Ga0265780_10003075_pt1 | contig 22194 bp, 23 predicted proteins | sample P1T30metagenome_FD_192432 | JGI IMG/M metagenome (GOLD analysis project Ga0265780, IMG submission 192432) | Plant litter microbial communities from East Loma Ridge, Irvine, California - P1 T30 | ecosystem: Environmental > Terrestrial > Plant litter > Unclassified | place: USA: California...
TGGCTACTAATAAGTACCAGTTGCGGACACGATAATCAAGCAGCACTTAGATCAAGCCAAAGCATGGTTGATGAGCGGAGAGGGTGAGAGAGTAAATTTTTGGCTCAGTGTGGGGTTGGTGAAAACTGCGACCCCTCACCCACCAATCCCACCCATCGACATGATTGCAAAAGAAAGACTTGTACAACAGCGGCTAGCACAATCACAACCGACCCTGCGTTTCATTGGATGGGCATATGATTATTTCAAGTTTTTTTTTGGCCTTCCTTTTTATCCTCACCAGCGTCTTTCCGGCACACCAATTCTCACTCCACAAATCAGCCACATGCGCCAAGCGATTGTTATTCCCAAAGCTACTGTGATACCTAGAAACTGCCTCTACAACGGAGTGTGGCTTGCTTCCGCTGGCCCGAGGAATATGTTTATTAAGCGATAGCAACATCATTCAGCTGGCACAGCACTACCAAAACAAACCGCAAACAACCTCTTGAATTAATTGCAGATAAGCACACAGCAACAACAACAGGTCGTGTGCCAGTGACGACGCCCCAAGATCGCCAGTGACGTTCCACTCCCCTGGGATGCGCTTCACATTTCAAGATGTGCCATTCGGCCGCAACGCGGCGTCATAGCATTCGCACGATTGGCAACGGAGGTGTTTCCGCCCCTCAGCTCCAGCGGCGATCGTTGGAATCCGGGGTACATGTGCGCTTGCGGGGTCAAAGTTTCGCTATCAGAGAGCACATGAGCATGGGGAGCGCCGTGTCTTGGTTGCGTTGGTTTCATGCAGTGTTTCATCGCTGGAGCTGGGCTGACATCACATGGTAGTGTGCAGTGTGGGGAGAAGCAAGAGAGTGGGAATCGTGATTGAGGTATGTACGTGAATATTCGAAGTTTTTACGCGCCTTCGCAACTGAAAATGTAGTGTGCTGTCTCGTCCCAAGGAAGACATGGTATCTCAAGCAAATGTCGAACGAAAAAGCCATATCCAGGCGGAAGCCGTACCCTTGTGAAACCAATCCAAGTACACCGTTGACGCCGATCCTTGTTCGTCCATCAAATCATCAATGTTATGTACGTGTCGTTGCTGGGGTATCAAAGTCCAAAGTTGCCGTCTAGCCCACCGAGTCCACTTGTCGCGCCCATATCAGGAATCATGATCCCAGCATACATGCGATCACTACCAGGAGTCGAATTGTACTCGCAGGACGCATTACCAAACTCCTCTCCGCTCGTCAAACTCTCGTCGCTAAAACTCAAAACGCTCTGCGGAGGAGCTTCGGTGCCGTAGCTGCTCCAATTCCACGCATTCGGTGACCAAGTAGCACCGCTATCTGCGCTTGCTGAAACGGGTGCCACGTCCAACAGGGCGTCTGCCGGTGGGCCGCCGTAGATTGTATCGTAGATATTTGTTTGGCCGTTGTCGAGAGAAGACAGAAGCTGCTCCCAGTCTGAAGTCGATACTTCAGTCTTGATTGCGGCATTCGGATTCAAGGTATGGCCAGCAAGCGAATCACTGGCGGAGAAGGCAAGATAATCAATATTACGGTGCTGATTGGCCGATTGGCTCGTCGACTGACTCGGATGGCGCTTGTTCGGCATCGAGAAAGAGGCTCGGTGAGACAAAGGGCTGAGAGTCGGTTCCGAACGGGCGACATGTGGTTCGGATCGTACAGATGACAGACTGGACATTGATGGATTACCATGCACGCTGATGCTCGGCGACATTGCTGGAAGTGTTGCGCGTCGTGGTTCTTGGATTTCTTGATGAGCCTTCATACCGCTCGGAGAGAATCGCGCAGCAATTGCCTTCAACGTTTTTTGAGTGGCACGGAAGGTTTCGCTCGGGGCGGCCATGCTGTGGCTCGACGAGTTTCGCTGCAAGGGAGGCGCGGGCATCTGCTCCGCGCGGGGGATTGTGACAAGAGCACATCCAATACGACGGAAGTCCGTGTAGCCAGCAGCGTTTCCAGCGTCAAGCATATCCATGATTGAGCAAATGAGACGGTTGTAATCTTGGATCAGCTTGCCATCACGAGAAAGACTCAACGTTTGGAAGAGCAGACCGAAGCCAGCCTGCACCAGAACCTCATTGCGATTGAGACAGAATGAGAGGCTTAACTTGCGCTCGTCGAGAAGTTGCACGATCTGAATGATGTGTTTGCAGGCATCACCAACAGCAACGACAGCGGATGAGCCCTTGTCGCCAAGGTTGGCAATGACGACTGGACGGTAAATGAGCGCTCGAATGTGGTGGTATGCCAGGGACTAGTTTTGGTTAGCATGTACAAAAACATGACGCCATGTGCAAACATACCAGTACCGGCGACCGGCTGCTGGTCACGTTCGTGCTCGGCTTATCTTGCGCAAAGGTAAGCTTCAAATGGGGAGAAAGGTTCGCCGACCATTCTTCAAGCTCGTCGGCAAGCGATGCAACGGTGCGGAAGGATATTTCGTGAGACGCCGAAGCCGGATAGAGCTCGGTCAGAACCTTGGACAGGATGCGGGTCATGCGGAAGAGGGCCAGTGCGCTTGAGAGCTTGGTGTATTCTCCAGGCAGCGTAGGCAGAAACCCTTTCTCAGTGACGTATTCGTCATCGGCATCAACTGGGTACTCGCAGTGGACATCTTCTTCCCTGATTAGCTTTGGAAGGCCGAGGTGGGCTGCAGACAAGCTACGACGCGTTAGCTGGGTGATCACATGCGCAATGTAGTGATCTTACCAATCGGCTGTGTAAAGCGACCAGAAAACCTTCTTCCTTGTTTCGCATGTCAGCGCTCCAAGTGCGAAGCGCTTCTGTGACTGATGCAAGCCAAGACGTTGCGACAAGCCAACAGCCAAGCCCTTGTACTTGAGCATTCGGGAGTAATCAGCCTTCAAGAGGCAAAAGATCTGGGCAAGGACAAGGCATTGCAAGGTCACGATGTCATTGTCCATCAAGAAGCTTTCGATGGCACATTGCCACTGTGCTTCAAATGAGTCGACATCCTGCCCGTCGCGAGGCTGCCGAATGTCAGCACGGCACTTACTGTGGGGTAATGAGTTGGTACTCACATCGCTCGAGAGCGCAGCGATACCGAAGACAAGATTGAGCTGTGCAATGGACTTCTTCTTGGCCATCGTGTCCGGACCCGAAACATACTGCTCGTAAAGCATGAGGAAGGTTGGTCGATGGAGGATGGGGAAAAGTGGCGCCCATTCCTGGAAGAAGATGTTGATCATCTGGTCGGATACCAGTCGTGGAGGCGCTTTGAATGAAACAATGCGCTTAGGGCCTTTGGCTGATTTCGCACCGCCTGCTCCAAAGAAGATGCCCGAGTCGACGTCGCCAGACAACCTGCCAGTCTCTTGTGCCTTTTGTTTGAACGCCTCAACGAGCGTGCGACCGCTGGAGCTACCTGCAAAGTACGCATCGCAATTGATGTCGTCAAGCAACAGCGGTGGCTGCTGGACCTTGAATGTCTCGTCTTTCTCTTGCGAGTCTTCACGCGCTTCTGAAGGGTTCGAGTGTATCGACGGTCGCCTCAAAGCTGATTGCGCCGATGGCGAGTGCGAATGTATCCGAGAGAGCATGTCGATCTTCTCATCCTTTTCGTCCAGCAGGTCCTTGAGCTCGCGCACCTCTGCCTCCAATTGTCGCACCCTTTCCTCCAGCGACTCGGTGTATCCCCTGGGAAAAGCGCGGCGACTGAGCTTATCGCTGGTCTTGCATTCGAATCCGACGTTGGTACACTGTGTGCAGCTCGGGCGGATGCCATCGCAGCGAATCTTTTTGGAGCGACATCGGTCGCATGCTTGGGCGATGCGGGCCTGACAGCTTGTCCCTACCTTGATCACCTTCATAGGCAGTATTCCAGGCATGCTTGCGTAGGTGTGTGATCGGAATCGGACGCGTAGATTTGTGTTCGCTTGCGGCCCCCCGGGGGTGTTAGTGACAGGTCGGTACGCTACCTGTCATCCGGTCCTCCGGCAGATGGGCGATGACGAAGCGTGCGGTAAGACGCCTCTGTGGTGTCCAAAGTCGTTATTCTATGTGTACTACAGTGTCGCGTGTGTGTAGCGTGAGCAAAATGGCACACGGGTGCGTTAAGGTTGGTAGTATGGAAAGGGTGGGCGGAAGAATGGCACGAGTAGGTGGGACGGCTGGGGTAATAATGTACCTCGTACGCTGCAACCTGCCTGTTGCCCCTAGTTTAGTGTGGGCTCCCCGGGTTTACTGGGACGGCAGCGGGGTGCCCATAGACGCCATCGCTTGGAGGCTTGGTACCACCTACGAACGATGTGCGCGCATCTTCGCCGATGCTTTTTCGTCCACTAACCACGATAGCGTCCATAAGATCAACATGCGGGGGACCAGTCCTGCCTGTCAGCGAGTGACATGAGACGTGCCAGTCATCATCGACGACTTCTGACAGCACACTAATTCTATCACAGCTCCGTGCCGTGAGCTTCAGCATCCAAATGCTGTATTTGCATATATTGACCTCTGTCTCAACCCGGAGTCATTTCAATTGCCTCTCATGTAGGTGTAATCAGGCGAGCAGACATGTAGACTAACTGATTGTCTACCAGCTTGAAACACAGGCAGTGATCTGCCAGAATAAGACCATGGCTGTCAGTTGATGATAAGCAGTCGCTCATCATCTGCACGCGCCACAGATGGCTGAACGGCAGATGTAATTTGAGACATGCGATCGCTGTTTGGTCAAGCCGAGTCTAGCGCGTCCTGACAATATTCCAGAAGGGAGGGAGAGCGAATGGAGATGCCGTTCCAACATCATACCATGGCCGTAATCATAACGTGGCTTGATATAGCAGCCAGGTTGTCGCGAATCTCGGGCAAAGGCTCAAAGCCAACCACCATGATTCATTAGAGTCAAGCCTCCAGATAACTTGGAATACACGTTTCATGCCCGTCTGGATGTGTCATTATCTTTGGCAGCCGTTTGCCTCATCGGACTTGTACATGTACATGTCCATGTATTGGTAGGTATCTGCGCACATCATCTCAGTCTCGGTAGTGCGGCCGCCCATCCCGTCTCACTATACAACACGACGTCCGTACGAGGCTTCATGTGCATCACAGCCTCATCAAAGCAGCAATGCACCGCACTCTCAACTTGCGCTGTATGTGGATTTCCATGCGGCGTGACCCTCGCTAATAGACGGAAGCGTCAGACCCTGACGGAGCCATAGATTGAGACACCAAAGAGCAGGAGACTATTGGCCGAGAAGCGCCTGAATGTTTCGAATGATCTTCCGGGTAGACACGTTGCTTCTCGGATGGACATGATGGACGCTGTACCTGTCGCTAAAGCATGCACGCTGAGGGAGAGTGCGCGAAAGATAGATTACTGTTCATCTATATCCATGGCTGCCATGTCTCACACATGGGCCCGGTCGATCTGTACAAGGTACCAGAATGTCAGGCCTTCTTCTCATGTGAAGTCCACTTCTTCGTCATCTTCACCGGCCATGCCTAGGTACTGCAGAACAGTCTTTGATTCGAGGAGACGTGCTTTCTGTAAGATATGTCAGTACATCGTAAAAGGTTCATAACCTGCTAGTCGGAGGCCAAGTCCTGCGTCCCACCCATGCGGTAGTGACTTGAAACTCTCATAAATCCAAGTCCAAGTCCAACCCAAGTGCACCAAACGATCAGTGGTCACGAGCGTGACAGGCGTAGCATCTAGGAACGATCTTGCATCACATCGTACCTGAAAGAAGTAAAGTGCGGGGTATAGTAGAAATCTTACCTGGCTTTCAAAAACGGCTGCTGTACGCTTAAGCATCTCTAGCTCCAGGTTTCGGAGTTTCTCCGCAAGCTTCCACGGGCCAGCCCGAACCGACGCCTGTCGCTCAAGACCTGGAGCAGCCTGGATCACTTCCATCTGTAACCCGACGCGATTCTGCAACAAGACCGTGGATCGAAGCTGAAATACGTCCCACGCCGGATCTTCTTCGAGATGATCCCGAAGTCTTGAAGTGTCATCAAGTTCCCGGTCTTTCCAAAATGCTTGGACTTCTCTCTTGCCGTCGATGGTCTGGCGTATCTTGAAGTCCAAGCCGTCTTCTTCGTTTACAACTGAGAGCCAGATGAAGTCGCTTTCCCATTGTACGCTGTCGTCTTTCTCAAAGACGCGGAATCCAGGTGCTGCTGTGTTGATGAAGAGCTTCGCTGGTCGTAGTGGGTCATCATCGGGGATTTTGAGATCCAGGAACATGACTTTGGCGGAAGTGACGTCGTCTTCGAGAAAGCCGTACGAGAAGATGTTCTCGCATGCTCCTTTGTCATCGCCGTACCTTTAATCATTAGCAAGCGATGAGTATTTTGAGGATATCTAACTTACGTGATCGTGATCTCGCCCCCTTCTGCAATCGACCTACCCTCGCGCAAGAGTAGGAGCCCATTGCCCTCGCCATCCGTTTCGTAGAGTGCTGCTGTAGCGTCTCCGGATGCATGGTTCGCCATGTCAACGCACGGCATCATGCAGTCGCCCGTGCCAGGAAACTCGAGCGCTCTGGACCTGTACACGGCGTCGACGCGCATCCAGTCGTCGAAATTCACCATGCCGGTATCTTCGTCCCACCAACACTTGGCGCACCATTCAATAGATCCTGTTGCACTTCGCACATCTTCGAACTCGCGCAGTAAGCTGTTCAGCTTTGCGCGGACGGCAGGCTGCAAGGTAGTGCCTTCTAGAAGTTCCTGCTCTTCCTCGCTCCAGAAAGTGGGTAGCAGTTCGTCCGGTAGAAATTTGATATACTCTGTGAGTGGATTTAGGAGGCCGATATCTTTGACATCTGGGCAGCAGATCGTCGCTTGCATGAGAAGGAAGATCAGAACAGCGCCTCTGGTCGTTCTCCCAAAGTCTCCTATGGCGTCCAGCACTTCCCAAAGATGGCGATCGGCTCTGGAAAGCAATTCGATGTTCGAACGTGATATGATCAAATCCTTCGGTATTACCAAAAGCGGCTCGGCATGGCCTGCCTCAAGCTGCTGCTTTGCTATGACCGTCGAGCCGCGGTCTTCGAGCCCTGCTAATGGTCCAACTTTGACTCCATTGAACTTGACTCCGTGGAAGTTGGCCCACCTGGGTAGAGCAGTGATGGGTTCCCTCAACCATCCTTCTTCCCTGCCTCTTCTGATCATACTAGCACCTGCAATGAGCCTGTGCTCGAGCAAACGACGTGGACTCTGGAGTGATACAATCTTCGGAAAGAAGACAACAAAGTGGAGGCTGTGCGACAAGCCTCGTGCGCAGTCGCCTGCTTCCTGCAGCAGACTTCCTCAACTTGACTGGACCCTGTGACTTCATGCACAGGATGTGCGACCACGAGATGCAGATGCAGGTCGGCCGTAGTTATCCTGGATGTGCTCACGCAGTCAACGAGCGCCCAGCAACAGCATGATAAACAAATTACAACATGACGCACGACAGGGAAATACTGACTTCAAGCCGGTGTGTTATGATGCGCCTGGACCAGGGTCGCGATGTTGTTCGTGGCGTTGTCATGCTTTCCGAAACGCTCATGCTATATACGGTTAGCGTGACAGATTCGTGCACGGTTGATCGTAAACAAGACGACCAAAACATACGCATGTCCATAAACCCTCTCATCCACCATCCGCAGGACACACATCTTTACTGTTATTTCTTCCTGCTCTTGCTGCACGATAAGCAGCAGCCGGCTCCGCGCCACCAGTCCACGAGCCATTCGCCGTCCACGCTGCGCCGCCTGTCTCCGCCGTCCCGTCTGAACTTGGCCTTTCGTCCCAACTGTCGACCACTATAGCTTTGAGCAATCTTTCGATCGAGGGCACCTTCCCCACGTCGCATTTTCTGCTTCATGTCTGGGCAGTCGCGAGTCGCAAAAATGCCTCGCGCGAGCACGACCAGCTATGGCCAGGTCATTGAGGTGAGCGCCACATCAAAACAATAACAATGCGCCAAAAGACAGCATACTCATATCAGCGTCTCTGCAGTACATACAAGATCGCCTGTATCTAGCATCATACACGCACGCGCCAGATGTGACAACGCCGTTTCCATACCCCAAGCAAAGTGCGTCGCCATCAAAGCGGTCGGCGAGAGCTCAGGCCGGTCCCACCGCCGCAGGACCCAAGGCGTATCCGCCTGTCTACTTCAGCATCGACAAGACGCTGCTCTACAACGCTTTCCACGGCGACTTCGGCCCACTTCACATCGGCCACCTTTACCGATTCGCCGTGCAGCTGCATGAAGTATTAGGTGACCCGGCGAATGAAGACCGAGCAGTAGTGTTCTGGAGCAACGCAGACTCAAGGAGTAAGCTTCCTCGATTGCTCTATTGAATACCAGGTTAACAGTTCCAGGTCGCGCAAATGCTGCCTGTATACTGGCGTGCTACATGGTGCTCATCCAGTCATGGCCGCCCCATCTTGCTCTAGCCCCCATTGCGCAAATGGACCCACCGTGCATGCCATTCCGCGATGCAGGTTACAGTCAGGCCGACTACGTTCTGAACATTCAAGATGTCATCTACGGTGTGTGGAAGGCGAAGGAGGAGGGCCTTTGCGGCCTCAAGGACTTCAGTCTGGAAGAGTATGTCTTCTCGCGCGCCATACATCGTGACTTGCTAACACACTTAGGTACGAGAAGTTTGAGCGCGTTGACATGGGCGACTTCAACTGGGTGACACCCCAATTCCTCGCCTTCGCATCACCGCAGCAGGCGCCGACCCATGAGATTCCCGCGTCGTCGCCCATGTATGCCACGCTTCCCTCGAACATTGCGGAGATCCAGCGATCGGCCATTCCCGGGCCTTTCAAGAACGTCTTGTCGCACTTCTGCGCGCGCAACGTTGGCCTGGTAGTGCGCCTGAATTCTGAGCTCTACTCGTCCTCCTACTTCACAAAGCTCGGTATCCAGCATCTGAACATGATCTTCGACGACGGCACTTGCCCACCTCTGTCTCTGGTCCGCAAGTTCGTCAACCTGGCGCACGAGATGATTACCGTACACAAGAAGGGCATTGCTGTTCACTGCAAGGCTGGGCTGGGTCGGACCGGGTGCCTCATCGGAGCATACCTGATCTACAAGCACGGCTTCACTGCGAATGAGATCATCGCCTACATGCGCTTCATGCGCCCCGGTATGGTGGTTGGCCCACAACAGCATTGGCTGCACCTGAACCAGGGTACCTTCCGGGAGTGGTGGCACGAGGACACTATGAAGGCAAAGTTCGCCGAGATGATGCCCTCAACACCCACCAAGTCCCCGCGCAAGCAACGCCTCGCCAGCAATGGCCAGACCTTCACCCCACCCAACGGATCACAGAAGCGCGTCGCTTTGGGCGAAATCGAGTCGAACGACCGAGGCCACGCCAGCCACTCACACATTGGCGTGCAAGAAGACAATCTCCCTGCCCCAACACCCGGCCAGCCGCGAAAGACTAGCAAGCTTTATGGCAACGGCAGCACGCGACAGTCACCGCAACGAATCGACGAGAACGAGCCGTTTACGAAGACGACCACCGAGGTCAGGGCAGACATCAGTCGCAACGATGGCGAGTCAGACGAGGAGTTCCATCTTCGCCAGATCGCTCGGAGAACTGCGTCCAGATCGCCAACTCGCTCGCCAATGGCGAAAGACAAGCAACGCCGCGCATTCAGCACGACTTCGGTAGTCCAGACCTCCGTCACACACACTTACGGACTCACCGAGGAGAGCGACGCCGAGAACACTGCCCCTCTTGTTGGTGGCCGGCCAAAGACACCCAAGGAGAAGAGTGGGAGCGGCAGCTTGAGCATGGGCAAAATCAGATCAAGCCCAGCGCGACGAAGCACCGATGGCAAGACCGGCGTGCGAAAGACCAGTGGTCGTGTCGGAAGTGTTGGCAGCGGCCTCACCCGCTCCAAATCATAGCGATGTTTCCAGTCCTTTTCGTTCTGATCATCTGCATATGAGCGCGGCGTACTTGGGAGCGTCTCTTCAGTCACAAGTCTTGTTTCCTCTCTGTCGACGTCTTTGGGCTTGGCGCATACATCTCTCTCGTCTGCAGGACGGGCGTTGGGTCGAAGTGAATATGGGTTGCTTGGGTGTCTATGGTGGCGCGTAGGTTGATGGTGTCTCTTCTCTCTTCGATGTCTTCTTTCCAGTCACTGCTGCTGCTTTCTGTTCTGCATTTCCAAAGCTTGTGTGTCTTGTTGCTATCTGCGATACTGTGGATGTTCATGACGTGTATGAGTTAATGAGTGCTAGTCTTATCAAAGTTTGAAAACATTCAGGTCTTAATGTGCGTTGTATGATGTATTGTGACAACATTTTCAAGTCTTTGCACCAGTGACAGCTCAATCTCATACCTAAAGACAACTGCGAAAATCCTTCACACCTCCTTGACAGCTCGACACGTGCGTGGAAGGTGGACGACGGACAGTTCAGAAGTCGCACGCCCTTGCCAACAACTCCGCCAATTCTTCCAACGCCTCCTGATCCTCCCTATCAAACCCATTGAGTTCCGCACAATCAACATCAATAATCGCAACAACCTACGCCCCGTCAGCATCCTCCTTGCCAATGAATGTGACACAACCTACCTTCCCCGCCTTCACAATCGGCACCACAATCTCACTCTTACTCGCCCCATCGCACGCAATATGACCCGGGAACTTCTCCACATCCTCGACCAGTTGCGTCGTAGCAGTCGCGGCAGCGGTGCCGCAGACTCCCCGGTTAAAGGCGATGGTCTGACATGCTACTTGGCCTTGGAAGGGGCCGAGAATGAGGCGCGAGGAGTTGGACGGGTCAGTGAAGTAGAAACCAGCCCAGTTTACGGATGAGGAGGGAGAGGATGGTGGGAGTGAGTGGTATGCGTGCCAGAGGAGGGAGGATGTGTTTGAGAAGTTGCTGTTTGGATGCGTCAGGGACACGTTCAGATTTTTTTCTTCTCTAGTTGAATCATTCAAGACGGACGAGACGTACCAGACCTAAACACAGTCAGCCTCGTCGAGTTTCCGCAATGTCGAATGGCTTACCCAATTCCTCTGTCCGTCGAACAATATCCTCGCTTGCTCGAGCACCTGTGCATATACCTCCTTCTTACTCAGCCCGTCCTTGAAATGCGAGGAATCTGCATGCACCTATTCATCCAACACTCAGCACTCGCATGATTGTTCTTCGGTCCGTCATGTGCTCACCATCTTTGCCCTTCTTCGTCGTCTGCAAGCTTAAGCGTATGTAGCCGAGGAACGCCGAAATTGTGAGCTTGGAAAGACTTGATTGGTCAATGTAATATCGTACATGCACGAGTTTGTCTGGCTTGGCTGAGCAGCCTTCAAGAGCAAGTGCATATTTTTGCTCCCGTTTAATCTTATCGGTATGGCGCCATCGGTCTAGTCTAGCCTAATGCGGTAATATACTCGGAGTGAGCATCACGAGCGTAAGAATTGTTGCTATTGAAGCAGGTGGGCATAGAGTAATGGGCAATGTGATTGTTGCCAAGGTACTTGGTGGGATTCGGTGAGTCTCTCGGATGACACTCACGCTGAGTACCGGTAGCGAGCTGGTGGAGCAGAAGGCTGTGCAACATGAATCATGATCGAGCAGGCTTACAGACCACTTACCAGTATTAGCAATTGCCGTTGCTGCACTGTCACTTTACTTTTGGTGTGGGGGCCGAAGCTTATATGGTAAAGTCAAAAAGTATATTGTGTATCTGTCGATTGTAGGTTGCATGACCTCGGTGCCCGAGGACGAGGTTTCTTCGTATCAGGGCGCTATCTGGATAACAGGGCGTTGAAAAAAATGTACATTCGTGCCGCTAGTATGCATGTGCCCAGCATATGATAGGTGGTTCGCGACGATACAGATCTTCAGCCTCGTGTGGGGATGGGCTTCTCCGGTAAGATCATGCAAGCTGATGCAGGGCAAGCGACGATCCAGGCGCGAATCTTAGAAGAAGGCAAACGGTAGGCTTACCATATAACCATCTGAGGCTCTGCTCCCAACCTACGATTGAGCCAGCTTTCGAACAGCTCATCGACACTGCCCCGCGTGACAGCGGCGTTTTTGCCCGACCGTCCACTGCCAGATCGAGGCTTCGAAGTCATTTGACACACCTTCGTCGACGTCCATCTTGCTGTCGCACCGAGCGATTGGTGGTGGCCGTGGAAGTGTGCTGTCCGGCGTTCTCCATGGTCGCGTAAAGTCCACAACGACGATGCTGCCCAACGTGCTGTCATTGCTGGCACCATACGATCGCCCTGGCTTGACCATGTAAACCAGTGTGCGCTCATCCAGCACACCGCTTATTGTCCTTGCATGGCTAGGGCCCGACGGTAGCGGCGGATTCATGATGTCGTGCAGACGCTTGGAGCAAGGACACTTGGACGCAGGGGGCGGCCACATGCGAATTGGTGGCTGCACGTACTTGACGTGGTCTTCGAATTGTGGTTCCATCTCGTCAGCGCGGCCTTTGCCCTTGAAGTTGATGGGCGGGAAATTAAGTGATGCTTCGCGCTGCGATCCGACTCGTAGTCTCAAGCAGGGAGGCTTGGATGATTCGTTGCAGCATTTGTCATCTTCGACAATGTCTAGGAAAGAGGTACAAGCGTGATTGTAGGCTCGGAACTTAGTCCTGGCGAGGATGAACGAACGGGTCGATGTATGAGATTTCGAAAACTCGGTATGGCGGCTCCAGCCATATCGGAGCGGTGTAGGCATCCAATTGGGCTTGTTTGTAGAATCTAGAAGGTCGACAAAGAGGTCATTTTCGGGCAGCGGGAAAGTTTGGGCAAGCTCTTCGGATATTGACGATGCTCGTGACGAGCGGTTGGGTCTGACCTGGAATTTTGAAGTGTAGAAGGTGCGCGACTGTCGTGATGACGACTGCGCCCACTCTCGCCGGGACTCAATTATCATGACCTTTTTGGTACGCTCACTGCGTTGAAGCGAGAGATCTGTCCACGAGTCGTGGATCGGTCCTTGAGCGTGTTGTCGACGGTAGACTCGTCGGTCTGCCTCCATGGCAGTTGGGATCGGATTGGCTAAAGGAAAAGAGATACAATGGTAGAATGAAGTCCAGTCCACCTCCTCGACCTCAAAGGTGCCTTGATTGGAAACGGCGTAGAACTTATCATTGAAGATCTCGAAAGCGACAGTCGAGCCAATGTCGGTTCCATGGAAATCCTCAAGCAGCAGAGGTTGTTTTGAATCAGGCAATTGGCATTGATTGTCCAGTGACACTCCAGAAATCTCCCACTTGTGGTGACCATCGTCGCCAATGCCGGTGTGCGTGCCGTAGTAAAGGTATTGCGATGTATGCCGCGCAAACAATTTTGAATTAGAGGCGACTGGGACCACATTCAAGATTCTTCTAGAGTGCGGAGGCTCCTCTGCGGTACTGACAACGAAGATGTGCCCTGCATTCGGACGAGCATCTACCTCGACATGGATCGCAAGTATATGATCGCTATAACATAGCATAGTCATGATGACAGCGGTCGATGTGGCTACGATAGACGATATCACTGGCCGTATAATTGCAGAAAGATCGAGCTGCACTGCCTCGAAGGGCGAACGGACATCCGAGACACAGATGACATCTCCTGTCTGGACGCATATACGGTCTTGATTGTAGAGGAAAGCATGCCCCTGACCAAGAACACGGGCTGAGAACGGATGCGCATCGGATAGTGCGTTTCGCCGGTCGTAGATTGCTCCCAATGCCTGCTTGTATGTTGCCTGCCGGGTCCGCGCAATGGTCGCTTCTTCTGTGTGAGGAAATGTCTGCTTGCCATTAGTAGAAGACAGGAAAATGTCATTTGGAGCCCCATTACCTCGACCATACATCTGTAAAGCGTTCTTTCGTCCAACACTGCCTTCAGTTGACGACAAGTTTGACTGAGATGAACAATGTCGTCTAAATGGAGACTTGACGAGATATAGAACAAAACATCGAAAGGAAGGCGATCGAGAGAAGGACTCATGGAGTCCAACAACGGTCTTACAATGGCAATGCATCCGGGATCAGAGATATGTTGAAGGCGAAAAGAAAATACTCATGCAAGTGGTCTCCACGAAGTAACAAGGGGAAATCATAAACTTTGTGTGGGATGACAAAGAGGCTGTGGGCAATCTGGGCATTCGTCAGGTAAACAAGCAGATTTTCGTAAGACGAACAGAAGGCTGAGATGATCTTGAAGTGCACCCATTGCGGGTCTGCTCGAGAGCGTCGCAGTCCGGCCGACGTGCTCGATGCAAGGATGTGCGCCAGAAATGGTCAACGAGCGCATGTGCAACAAGCATTAGTAACAGGACGCGAGTAATCTACGTGGCTGTTATTGTCTGGGTATCCTCTATCACCTTTTGCGGGGTCTTGAGGCTCTGCCAAAACCAATCAGAGAAAGCCGATTGTGTCACCTGTGACGACGGATGGCTTGTGTACATGATTTTGCAACTAAGCAGCGGGGCCGTCTGGGATGTTGGCGGCGCATTGAAGAATCATTTTTGACAAGCCGCAGTGCGGCTCCGCGAGGGTCGATGGTCTGTGTTAGCTGAGCTCACAGCACTAGTGGGGTAAATGGAATGCGGCTCTGCTCGCTGCATGGCGTCAGCATCCCACCACGCCCCTTTCTTTTGCCTGCTTTCCGCCTTCTAAACCTGGGCAGGAATAACGTATCGGTAGAAGTGAGGTTCTTCTTGAACGTGCTAATGCATGGTCCTCCTGTTGCTCGGCTAACCTGGTGCAGCTCATGCATCGTTTTGCATAGCCCGTCTTCAGCCTTGGTGGTTATACAATCTCTACACACGAGAGGTCAAAGTCAGCAAGCTAAGTCCAGATGCGTCGTGGTGGAGGCGCCGTATATGCAGCGTGCTTCTTGATGGACCAATTGAGTGCTCTGAGCCTATGGCCCTTTGCTACTGTATCTGTCTTGTCGCTCGAACGCAGACCAGCCTTGCCCATTTTGGAGGTTGGACCAGTAAAATGAGCGCGGGGAAGTGGGAGCTTCATTCACACCGATCATCTGTGACATTGGAGTATACTTCTGGCATGCACATCGGTCTCCATTGCGTAGAGTACAGTTGTGCCTCAGGTCGTGACCCGGGAAAATCGGCCACTGGTAATGGCGGATGGAAGGTCCGTAGAGCTTGTACAGGTACGACATCTGGCAAGCGGTTCTTGGGGCCCCAGTGAGCCGCCGGAAACGGGCAGTGGCGAGAGTCAATGCCTGGCGGCATATATGTGGTTTCATGCATTACATGCGGGTACAAGCTGCCGTATGACAAGACCATGTATCATGCAGGTCTTTGAATCCTTCGCGGGATCATGTCACTGCTCAAGCCTCTGGGGCAGCTCGTAATCGCTGCTCTCCTTTCCAGCCGAAGTATGGCCAGCCCTGGGGGAGGCTAGAGTATGGCGGTAATGTGTATCTGCCCTCACAGCTTCCAGCGTCTTCGCATTTGAGGTTGCAGAGACCGAAGACGTTGCAGTAACAAGCCTTTGCTGAGGGACAATGGACTGGAGGCTTTCCAAAAACCACTAGTAGACGTCAGTAAAGGATCAATCAAGCGAAAAAAACGCCGGATTGAGTGCGTCGGCAGCAGCTTGTATGTCCTTGCTCGGTTGAATGTGATATGGGAGGCAGGATCTATGCGGAGATGTCGGCCACAAGACACTAGACACGAGAACTACATCGGTAGTCCTCGAAGCTTACATCAGGTGCATCGGATGAGTACCCCATGCCGCAAGAGGCTTCGACTAGCAGAATGAAAGCAATGCTTACTGTGCCAAGAGTATTCCAATACTCTACCACTGATATTGTCCCCGAGTTCTGTTTCAAAGATCCACTGCCTGTACTTCTCGTAGTCGCTCTTCTTCCTCTCTCTTATCTTCCCCTTTGTTGCCGCGAATTGTGCACAGCAGCTCACACCGACCGTCTGTGGCACCGTTTCGGATGGAAATAAGTGCTGGAACGCCTGCTTATAGTCTCCGCCAGCATGTACAGCTTCTCTGTGCTCGCCTTCTTCCGCGAATGGCTTAATTTCTTCTGGACATCCGAGACTCCACGCACACCGTATGTTCACATATCCCTCCTTCTCGAGATACGGGATTTGTAAGTGTCGAAGCATAGGCAGACCATCGTAGTCTGGGTCGTCGTTGTGCCATTGGTAGCGGTTTGGATGAATGAAGAGGACGTTGTCGGGTAAGGTGTCGTAATGGTCGATTATGTAGCTACAGAGCGTCCGTCAAAATTTCAACAGTCTTTCGAGAAACCATGTAGACGTACGTCAGATACACCATGCTCTCCCTGCCCTTGTTCTTCGGCACAGTAAGTGGCGCCTCAGGATCATCGACACGGTAGATGTTCTTCTCCCAGCTGGGGAAGTACTCCTCGAGCCATGTCGCATTCTCCGAGGCCTGGCTGGCTACCACCACGGCGGTGCGGCGCTTCCTCGTAGCGCCGGAGTTAACTTGCAGCTTCTTGTCCTCGTATTCGCTGGGCGACGTGGGTACGGCTATCTGGTCGTCGTCGAACAATTCATCGGGGAGGTGTGACTGGCCTGCGAGACTCGCGGCCGACCCGTGCTTGTCCCAAATCTCGTACTTGAGGTGCACGAACAATGCAGTCAGCAGGATCATGTTGAATAGCACGACGGCATTGCGCGCCGTAAAACGCGGCATTGTGAAACACGCGTAGTTGTGAACGGTTTGCGCAGTTTTTGGCGACCCGGGGAAGCTCTTTCACGTGCCAAGGGGATGTGGACCCTGATCGCCGCTAGTGGAAGCGCTCTGCACACTTCGTACCGCACCTTCGCCCAAGCTCAACCGCTGCTGATTCTCGTATCTATTGGGCCAATGCTCAAGAGCCTTTGAACATCAAAACTGAGGGAACACGAATACACCCGAGAGCATGCGAGTTGAACATTGCGCTTAGGCATGCCGCGTGGAGCTGCCTACATATCTAACACTGTCATTGCCGCGACAAGATGCCAGATGCCTGTGTTCAGAACTCGATTCGACAGGCCTGGGATATTCGCTTTTGTGTGCATGGTGTTGAGGGACTAGTGATGGTAAGAACTCGAGAAGTCTCGTTCCCCTCTTGTTACTGTTGGAAAAAACGATCGAGCATGGCATACGATAATGCGACTACCATTGTCTGCAACTACGCTGTCTAGTTAACTTGCTCTCTAACCTTTCCAAGAGTCGCTGTGGATTTCCCTCGTCTCGCTCCAAATTTTGACTAAACGCGTTGGCGTCTCTCCACGTCTGGTAGTTGCTACGGATACTGGGTCGTACATGAGCAGCATTCTACCTCGCTCCGTAGATTCAAGAGTAGGCTGGTGGTCTGTGGCGCCATACTTGACTTCCGTCCATCGTCCAGGCTCGCCGATTTTGGGTACAATACGAACTACCTCGTCCTTCATAAGCTGCCATTTCTCTTCATATCCATCTGGCAGAGGTGGTGCGGTATTCAGCAGGTTTGTCCTCTGATCATCCCTGGCTTTACTGTATCTCGGTCGAATGAGATACGCCTGTACATGATCATCGGCCAACGCCGGTGCGTATTTTGTGAGCGAATCCTGCTGATTTCTGATGCCTTTTCTCAATCCGTCGATGACTGTGAACTCGAATATTTGATCTGGAGTCAGTGTGACTTCCATATCACCGTTCGCGTCCCTGATTTCCAGCTGCTCGTTATCAGGGGCAAATGCGATATTCTTACAGTAATGTCTAATGTATACGCCTTTTCTAGAGACAATGGCTAACAACGTGCAACCTTGCAATTCTCTCCCGGCTATACTGAGTTCTTTGCTCTTGTCAAATCCTCGGTACATGGCATTGTTCATTTCAGCGTCTGGATCTCTCCCATCCGGATAAACAATCATGTCGGCGATGGTTTGAGTGCCGGTGCCACGAAACACCCAATTGCCAATGGCGGCAGGATCATTAGCCGGGGGCGGATTCATTACGCGGCGCCATAGTGTCTGGTTAGAAGGGACCACTGGAGGCAATAGGTCGCGGCTGTTAATGCTGGGCTTGCGTGGTGGAGAACATAGCGAGCGCACCGAGCGACGGGCGAGATGTCCCAAAGGCAAACAAGAGCTGGTATGGCAGTTGAGGTCCACGGCAGTTTCTACCATGTGTTAATGACGATAAGGACAGCGAGATATGGGAGCGTACTCAGAATAGCACTAGCAGAGATCTGCCAGACCGTGAGGAAGAGCAGGAGTAGACGCATGTTGATGTTGTCCCAGGCCTTGGAAGAGAACTTGAAGCCGAACGAAAGCTTAATCAGCCAAATCTGGACATGAATGCGCTTCGAGGATGGAACGATACTGAGCGACAAGCTGCTGGATCTGTCAAGTTTTGAAGATGATGTATAGCTCATTATGAGTACTGTGAGATTAGCTAATACTAGTTAGCAGTCCCAGTGCTCTTCTCTGCCCGACGACAAGGCACTCTCCAGCAACTGAGGATCTGCATTGGTCACGGCAAAGGAATCGTGCCTCGTTTGTTGGGCGATTCCATCTTGAGACACCGAAGCGATTCGCAGATGTAGTAGGAAGGCGCGGTGTGTCGTTGATTGCGTATTAGACCAGTTGACAAGACATCTCGAGCCTGCCGCCCATAACGCGCTCGGATCCTTGGCAGGAAATGACGTGGGGTGCTCGCAGAACCCCCCTGCTGTGCCGCAGCTCCGCCCTAAAACCAACATCACTGGCCTCGACATTGCGACAAACAACCTTTGCAACGACAATGTTCTTTCTAACCCCCGATGGACTTCCAAACGGCTTACAGGATGCCATAAAAAACAGTGACTTGGCTGCAATCGACCAAAATTTGTCCGAACTACAAGATGACTCTTAACAAGGGCTCAATGCTTGTCTGGAACTAGCTATGTCGAACGCTTCTTCGGATACAGTCGAGCTGCTGCTCCATCGTGGAGCAAAACTCAACGATATGTCTCACAAGGATCTCTTTCGAAGAGGTGATCCCTCAGTGTCTCGAGTAATGATGCAATCGGGTTGGGATGTCAATTCGACTGAATTTGGATCGTCCGCTGTCCAGTGAGGTTCACTATTCTTTTACATTTACCGTAATTGACTGTACGATAGCTCAGCACTTCCCGATACTGCATTGCTGACTTGGCTCTTGGACCACGGAGCGAATCCAAATACGATGTCAAAGCGCCTAACTGGGTCTTGCTTGCGGTGTTCCACGCCGCTTGCATCTGCGGCACAGTTATCAGATGTTACGCCAATGAAAATACTTTTGTCCCACGGAGCAGAAATGGATCCCGAAGCCATCTACTTCGCGATTGGGCTCGGCCGCCAGTTCAACGGCACAGCAACTCTTGAAATGCTCATCAATCATGGCGCAGATGTCAATCATGTTTCACAACGTTGGCGCACGCCACTCATCCATGCGGTCTGGAACCAGAGAGAGGAAGATCTGAAAGTTCTGCTTGCTCACGGCGCGGACCCTACAATCGAGGGGGCTAAGGGCGGTGTCACTGCTTTAGGCGCTGCAAAAATGCGCGAACGTATGGATCTTTTCAGACTAATGGAGACGTCACGGGTCCGTGGTACGCCATAAGGGCCCCAGCATTCGGGCTTCACTGTCGTTTCTCACTATAAAGGCGCAAAATTAATCAGGCTATGGTGCAAAATATACAAATTCGACGTGGAGATAGCGAAGTCAACCTTCGATCCCTCTCGATACTCGTTTCAGCCACCCTAGTCAAGCTTGCGTCGAAGCACATCACTGGACTTTGCCAACAGTAGCGATCATGACCAAAATTTTCGACGTCTTGTTTTCAGACCCTGAATTAAGGTCTGGGAGATTCTTCCCACTCGAATACGTTGCCCCACCTACTCAGCATCAAGTGGGCTGTATCGGCCTATCACGCTTGCCTGTGCCACTTGGAGCCGCCGCCGCAGTGTTTTATTACCCCGATACGGCGGTGCCGTGCCAGTAGTGCAAAAACGATTCTACTGGTTTCATAGTCAGGCACAGCTTCAGGCACAGCTTTTACGAAGAGTCACTGTCCCATCCCCATCGGAACGCTCTCCGCCATCAACGCGCTGGCGATCGGCATGCAGGAATACTCGAGAGGCCCATTAGGTCGTTGCAGATGAGAGCGGCGGCGTAAGGCAGAGCGGACCGAGAACATTCCGGTGATCATGGAGGAGAAGGTACATGCCAGCGCCTCTTGGGAAGACAGTATGCCTAAAACCCGAAGTGCTGCTATCCACTATCATCATACCAAGAACCCATTATAAACGGTTCAAACATTGACTCAGTACATCATGTGTTGTGGTGTCCTTGCCATCGCTTTAGCGGCACTGACGGCCGTATCATCTGCTGACATATTCACCATGTCCCTTGGTGACATCGCACAATACTCTACATCTCTGGTACGGTATCTGCGTCTCACATAGTACAAGTACATGCTGACAGAACTACAGGCTGCTACACCGACTTTGACAGGATCTATGATTCTGTTCACAAAAGCTGCCAGTCCAAATGATGGTTTGGATGTTGTACTGTCAGAGGATCTGCGCACCAACGTTCCGAAAGCAATCATTGGTAACTGCCAGGAGGTCGACACACAGTGTGTTCGAACCATAAAAGATCTGCTCATGAACCGGAACACGCGGCTCAAATCTCGGCAAGTCGGCCCCGAAATAGTTGCTGGAGCCACATTGGCTGGTTTTCTCGCCATCGTGTATGCCATGCTGGGTAAGACTCAGAGCGAGCAGGCAGTCCCTGTGGCCATACATGTCCCATCAGTTCAGCTCAACCCAGCAGTGTCTGCAGCACGAGCCCACACATTCGCAGCTATCACCAAGTCCGATAGCCCTATCCTGACTATCACACCAACGCCCGTCGTAGCTACCGTGACGGGGCCAGATAAGCCGACATACACGTTCCTGAGTAATGATCGGGATGGCCATTCTTCTGGCGACCTTGCGATCAACCTTGAGGAAGAGCTCGCAGCAAGAATTACGGACGAGATTCGCCAACATCAACAATGTGACTCCGGCCAACCTCATCCCGTCCTACCTCCGGTCAACGGTGCAGGTGTCAATATTGCTAAGACTCAAATCGGCGTCGCAAATATCGCTGGACAGATTGACGCCATCGTGTGTGCAGCCTAACAGCTGATTGAAAACGGGTCCGGATACTTCAAAGATTTAGCCGCGCTGTCAATAGCGAAGCCAGATTGGGCATTGCCAGAAATGGTGCAGGCTATGACAAAGCATGTGTCCTAGGCTATTCTGTGGGCGCCCAACATGGGCCTCGACCCTGCTGACGCCACGACTCTTGCCTTCTTGTCTTTCATACTCGCTTTTAAAGCCATTAAAGATAATGTCTCACTGACAAAGGTCAACTGGATTTCCGGTAACGATCTCAAGGGAAAGACACTCGAATCCGTGCTTCCTTCCATCATCACAAGCGGCCGGACATGACAATCACAGCGACCGCCAGTGCTAGCTCATCTAGCTTACTCGAGTGCACCGCTTCATGCACATACGTTGGGGTCATGAGAGCCTATGAGACTTGGTGTGCCTCGCCTACTGGAGACCAGTATTACTACGACAGGCCAAGTGCGACTAATATCCAGACCATCGCGGTCGACCCTTGGATAGTCCCAGAACAAGTTCCCTTTGAGCTTCCTAGGGTACCCCTACCTGTGGCTATATGTCCTCCTCCGCCAGGGAACGCAACAGACTTTCCTGCTGACCACTTCAAGTCGGTGTACACAAAATTCTGCAAAGAGCTTGAGGCTAACAATGGCAACGCCGCAACCACTGTGAACTGGAAGGGAGACCGACACCCATCGCTCAAGTCGCGTCTTCTTCGCTTCTTGCCGAGAGATGATGCGTCTGATGATGCCAAGTATAAACATCACAAGTTTATGCTTGCGCGCTACGTCCGTGATGGCTCAAATCCCGCATGTTCGGTAACGTGCGAAGTGGCTTTCGAACGCTTCAGCTCGCAAAATTTGTGTCTTCGGGGCGACGGTAACAAAGAGATGGCTAGTACTGGCATTCTGGATACAGTTTGCGCATTGTACTCGATGTCAGCGGCTGGACCCAGGAAGGCAATCCGCCATGGGATCAAAAAGTGTCTTTTCCTCCCGCCGATAACATGCCGCGCAAAGGTGGCACTCCTTTTGCTTCCGAGTGTTACCCGGCAAATTT
>Ga0265780_10003077_pt1 | contig 22191 bp, 15 predicted proteins | sample P1T30metagenome_FD_192432 | JGI IMG/M metagenome (GOLD analysis project Ga0265780, IMG submission 192432) | Plant litter microbial communities from East Loma Ridge, Irvine, California - P1 T30 | ecosystem: Environmental > Terrestrial > Plant litter > Unclassified | place: USA: California...
ATGTTTGCAAGCAGGACCTGGCTATGTTAGTATATCATTCTGAGCTCACGATATGTGCACTTACTGCTTTTGAGTTTCGCGATAGTTGGAAGCGACTCCTCCATGCTGACAATGAATGCTTTCAGTTCATCATCCCTGTCAAGCCTGACTTGAGGAGTCCCGCCGTTGCGGGTCAGGTATATCTCGATACTATTCTCGTTCTGAGACTCGTGCAATTGTGCACTAGCTGCCATGATTGTCGACAAGCGCCGCAGAAACCGGTCTTTCAGACCCTTCGACGTGGTGATGCCAATATTTGGAACGACACCAGTCGAGTCGTCGGTGAGGTCGTCGGCATCGAATATGCTCTGAGGAATCTCATGCACGAAGCGATGGTTGAGCACCATCGTAGAGGCCATCGTGTTATTGTGTATAGTTATGTCGAGAGTTTTTAGAGGAGCAGGCTGAGTTTGTTGTTGTCAGCTTGGTTGATGGTGTGTGAGGAAGGCAGGAAGGAGCGAGGCAAGCTCGTTACCGAGATAATCGAGCTCCCAGCTCAGGTGAGAGAAATCTCCACCTCGCCGAAAGCACACACCGCTTCGACTTTTGCAGTGTACCGCCTGCTTTAGCGGTGTACTATACAACCGCCTTTCCTCTCGTCGAACGTATAGCAACGGAGGAGTTCTCCTTACGTCACACTCCACAAATTCTGGAGATAACTCGCGATCCGCGCGTTCCCAAGAGCCTAATTACTCTCCCTGTCGCCGTTGTAGTTGGTGCAGAAGGGATGGAGATTACTCCCGGAAGACATTCTTATATTGCTCGCTTCGGTTCGCACTCACCTTTACCTGAGGCCCTGTGCAGACGGCAGGGACGGCCGACGCATCGCAAATGACGCGGTGAGAGACGATAGGCTGCGCGATGTGGCAAACGGGCGCGGCTTGTGCATGACAGTGTGAGAGAGTGTTTGAGTTGGGCGCTGGTGGGAGCCGTGCCACACAAATCGCGCACAATGATATAACTCCAAAAGCAGAAAGGAGGTAGTAATGATTTCTGAACATTCAACACATGAAAGAAAATCTATGCATAAATCGCAATGCTGTACAAAACTCAACAATATGATGGCGTCTAGCAGGACGCATGCAAATGCAACCCCTCCAATCCAGGGTATATCGTACACTCTAGATCATTTACCCACCGAATCCAAACACCTCTGCGACGCTGAGAATACTCATGCGCGCACCCCACAAGCCCACGAATATCGCAACAATGTCTACGATCAACAGTGACGACGCACCGAGCATGAAGCGCGGGCTAAAGATCCGATACAACATCAAGTGTCTTCGCAAATGGCCTGCCCACATCGTTGTAGCAAGGCAAATGGTCGCGTAGAAGAGCATGTGTGTTGCAATTGCCTTGGCCATAGCGCCCAACAGGCCTTTCTGCTGGGGTTTAACTTTCCACAGCACGAGTGCAGGGACGGCGACTGCGCAGAGGATTTGTGCGCCGAAAGTGTTGAGGATGACGATGACTGGAGTCCATGGGTAGCGGATGGTCGAGAGGGGGATAAATGCCGATTCCCATTGTATGGAGCTAAGAGTGGCTTGGTGGCCGGTCTTGAAGAAGTGGAAAGAACCGAGGAGACCGAGGACAACGGGTCCGATGGAAGAGGTATGAAGATTGTTGGTGTCGATGATTTCGAAGAGTGAGAAGAGTTGCCAGACGAGGATGCCGATGGCGCCCGCACCCATGGGCTTCTGGAGGAGTGCGATGGCAAGGTACCAGACAGTGATGAGCAAAGCATACCTGCTCCCATGGACGTTTGCGTAACCAAGGACTGTGATGGCCTGTTTCGGTGCACCGTCCTTGTCTTGCGATTCGTTGGTGATGATGCTCAAGAGAGGCTTACTCCAGTTGTAGATGAGGTATCCAAATATCAAACTGATGGCCAGCACAATCTGCGCCAGGGCCCTCTTAGTGATGCTGATGACGTTGGACCATTGCGGGTACCAGTCGCCGTCATCTGCGGCATCAAGCGCCCAATAAGCCGCAGCGAGCATGAGGCCAAAGCGCAGTCCGAGACCCAGCCACAACTTAGCCGTGTTTTGGTAGCTCTTTGTACCTTCAAAGTAACCAATGATGAAGGTGGGGACAAGCAGTGCGGCAGCACCGGGAATGATCAATTGCCAGGGTGCAGACGTAGTGGAAAGCGCAGAGGCGTAGTAGGTGGACTTGCAGTATGGCATCTGCTCCTCTCTGCATAGGCGGGCAAAAGAAGCAACACGTAGGAGGACGGTGAAGAGAACGGCGTGGTAGATGCCGAGCGTTCGGTCCACCTTGTTCTTTTGGCGGAAAGAAGAGACCACGGCGATAACGCCAAAGGTGGTAAGGAAATGAAGAAGAATCTCATCTTCCCAGATAGTAAAGGAGTTGGCGGCGAAGCCGACTGAAAGAGCCAATGTGAAGAAGACACTTGTCCAGCCCCATATACTTGCGGGGAAAGGGGACAAGACACGCTGTCGGAGGGAGAAGAAAGTAGAGGACATGCCGAGGATAGTGAACGAGGCGGTAGAGAAGATCAGCACTTGATCTTGAGCAACGTCTGGAAGGGCAAAATCAGCAACAAAGCCAACCAGCGCACCAACCGCAGCTCCCATCATGCCACGAGTGAAAAAGGCTGGGGTCAACTCTGTCCGATCTCCTGAAAGTCCACGCGCATACATGGCAAGGACAACCAAAGTGGAAGCTAATATGCTTACACCGGTCAACATCCTAGGGATGTCGAATCTTGCCCACAGAGCGCGGCAGATGCTGAGAGTCTCGCGCTGGTAGGCACCGAATGCTTTGTAAACACTCTGAAACTGCTCGCTGTTGCTCTTCTTCCCAAGCGAGTTCCAAGCCCCGTTCGCCGCAGCCCAAAGAGCCAAAGAGCTTGCACGAGTGCTCTCGTCAAACCCGCGAGCTATGGCGTACTCGTGTTGATAACGATGGATCTGAGCAGCTGCCAAGCGATTGACGATGGCCAAGTTCTCAAAGTCTGACCCCTTCTTTCCAACAAAAGCCTCCTCGATCGGCTTTCCCAGGTTGTTGAATGGGATGGGCATGCCCAACAGAAGGGACAAGGTAGGCACAAGATCGATCTGAGCCACGGGCCGCACCTTGGCCGAGTGGGGAGGTGTGACATGTGCGGGAGAGCTGCGGCCAAAAACGCCCTTCTTCGAGTACATCCACAGCGCAGCCTCAATCTCGTCTTCCGACTCGCCGCCGTGGTCACCCTTCGTGTCCATACCGTGATCGCCCATGACTACAAGAAGCGTGTCGTCGTCCAATTCTGCGATCATGCGCCGGAATACCTCGTCCATCTGGTTGAGCTTCGCCGTCATAGCAGGATGATCGGGACCATAGCGATGGCCAGCGTGGTCAACACCTAGGTAATGCCCAAAAATGACATCCCACTTGCTTGTGTTCTCTGCCTTCAGCAGGGGGAAGATGTGCTCCGTGACCCCATTGTCGACCGTATGCAGGTCCCAAACGTTGAACGAGTCGTATGCGTGCGTGAGATTGGGCTCAAAGTACCCTGGAAAGAGAGCATGCCAGGTGTCGTCACCCAGATGTGCGATTTTCTTGCTCGCATTCTTCAACTGGGCTACCAGGTTGTCTTCGTCAATCGCCGTGCCTGCAAAGTTGCTGCCGGCATCGATGAAGGTGGGCAGCGTTCCCGTTGTAAGTCCCTTCAATCTCTGTAGCGTCGTGGTAGGTGGGTCTGCGATGAAGGGGAGGAGGAAAGCATTGTTGGGCTGCTTCAGTGCCGTCTCGTACAAAACGGGGAACGCATTGTGGAAATGGCGGGGCGCGACGGGTAGGCGGCTTGGATCGGACGCGAGGTTTGCAGGCTCGACCTGCGCTTCCAGAGGCACCGTGAAGTCATATCGTAGCGCGTCGACTATTATTACAACGGCCTTGTCGAATGTCTTGGGATGCCAGCATCCCTTCTGCGCGTCTCCAGAGACATATGCGCGCGCCGCATCGATGGGTGGGGTTGCGCATTCGGATTTGTCGTCGAGCACTAGCCGCGTGAGGAGGAAACCGCTGGTGAACAGGTATATACCAGCAACGTGAAGTATTCTGCACCCGGTTAGCAGGATTGAGGGGATGCGGATCTAATGGCGGCAAAACATACAGTATGAGTGTGAAGAAAGCGGTAATGAGCCCATGCGAAGCCTTGAAATGGACCTGAGCTGCCCGCCGCGCCTTGTCCTCGTCCACTGGCGGGCCGTTGCGCTTAGGGAGTTGAGGTGTCTTGGTGACAACTTTTTCTTTGCGAGCACCCGTAATCTCGGATGCTGGCGTAAACACCTCGCCGGGCTGCATGGTGAAGGTTAAGTAAAGAAATTGGAATTTTAAGGAGCGTATGTGTCCATGGGCAACGTCTCTGGGCCAGCTGGGTTGATGGTGTTTGGCTTGCTATGCTCGCGATGCCTCTGGAGCTCGAGCCGTCGATAGCTCCACTTTTCCCCTAAGCTCCGAAAGCAGCCGTTCGGTGTTCATGCAGGTGCGCAGCGTCATTGGATGGCTCACAGCTCATACAGTTTGGGAATTGCTTGGGCTGAAGCTTGACTTCACATGCACATTGGGACAAAGGTATAGACCACGACTTTACTCCAAATGGCAAATCTTCCTTCACGACGCCAACGACCAAAACGTGGGTCTTGCTGGATGGGTAGGGGAAAATTTGTATATTCGCTCTCCTGCTGCTCATGTACAGTCGCTTGAGATGGCATATCATACATTAAGAATAAGAGTTATATAGGAGGACATGACCTCGATCGAAGATGGCAACGACTCATGTGCATATATGTAACCATCTCCCAGAATATACAACCGCCTGGAGTCATGCTGACTTCCTTCACCGGGCCAGAAACTGACGATTGACGGTAGAGCTGTCATAAAAATAATCGATCGTAGCCAAAGGGCTGACCCGGGCAGCCAGACGTTTCGTTGCAGTCCAGCCGGGCATTTCCAATGTACTACTCGACTATGAGTAGTACTTGCTGTCCTTCTCCTTCAGCCCCCCAATGCGATCGAGGTCGAGCGAGTCGAAGCGATCCGAGGCATCGCGCTGGTAAGGGGGAAGGTCGTCTTCTGAGACAGGCTCCAGTCCGACGCTGTGGTCTCCAACACGGACAACAACAACGCGACCAGACTGTCGCTTTCCTGACTCGTCGACCTCGTCGGGGAATGTGATGCGGATTTCGGGCACTGGGCTGGAGGGCGACTCCGGGTTGCTGCGCATCAACTGCTCCTTTTCGTAGACGACGACGGACTCGCGGCCCTTGTAAGGCATGGCAGTGATGGTGAGGCGGTGGTTCGATTGGCGCTTCTCGTAGAGAGGGAGTTGTGACTTTGCTTCGGCGGCTTTGCGTGCACGGCGCATGCTTCGCAGGAACATGAGGGCGCCGATGAGGATCATACCAAGCAGAACGAGCATCAGCAGGCAAACAAGCAGCGCAACGTGGGTGTTGCTGAGGCCCTCGCTGTCGTTATCGCGCGCCATGAGATGCTTAATCTTCATCATCTTCGGTATTCGGTGCTATTTCTGTACGTCTCCGTCGTGTTTGTTTACGTGATGACGAGGTCGTTTTAGGATTTAGCGATTAAGTAAGGAATGTCGTTATCAGAAAGAGTGAACGTGGAACCGCTGAATGAGTGAAGCGATGACCACAAATGATACCAAACGATGTGCCTGAGGTGAGGGTGAGGGCGAGGGAGCAAGGAGAGCAAGAGTACGGCGGACCGTCGTTGAAGACTAGGACAGCGCAAGGACAGCGCAAGGAAAATTAGGCTTGCGCAGGAACCGCCCGCACTGGCCAATGGCGTGCGTTTCGAACGCGGGCAATATCGTGATTTGGCTCTATCTGGTAAATGCGATATAGGCTATCGCGAATGGGGCATGGCGAAAGGAGGTCGCAATCTTACCACCGAACTATTTTGCTGTTGCTTGCTCGCCTCACCCGCGGTTGGCCAGGGGCAGTGGCAGGATCAGCGTCTGGATGCATCGCTCAGCGCATACAGTCCCAGTCATGGAACGTCATCGACTCATCGCAGCGTGAAGGTTTCGACAATCGCAGCGTGAAGGTTTCGACAATCGCAGCAACAAGGACATGGAGGGCTCGGTACCGTTGCGGTAGAGTCTGTCCTGCTGTACGCACCGCACAGACTAGCCGGAGTAGCTTCCCCATACCATCGAGTCTGGCCTCGCATGGGACGGACATTGCATTGGGGGCCGCATGCATTGGCATCGGGGCAGCCAGAAAGGTACCTACAGTAGGTAATCCAGAGCAAGACTGATGCGAGCGTATAGTCAACCAGAGTATCGACATCTATTTCTATTCACAGAATTGGTCACACGCAGCTCGCAGGAGCTCTACTGTTTACGCGCTCGGAGCCTTCTATTTATAGCCCAGAGGATTGTCGAAAGCGCATACTCCAACATTCATCTCAGATGTTGAAGGTGCAGGACGTTGCAAGATTACAGCGAGGCTGACAGATGCGCATCGTCCGTGCAAGGCAAGAAACAAATCTCGCCGTTGAAGAATGCTACAGCAACGGGGGCAACCGAGACAGCATTGCCTATTTCCGAACGACTCAAGACCCTGGGTTCCCTTCAAAATTCAAACGTTGTCAACGCATGACGACAGCCGCCTGGGCCAGCACGCGACCTCTTCTAGAATCGCGGATGTTGTTCATCCGTCCGTCTCAGGCACTCGGCTGTCAAACATCACGGCTTCTTGGCTACGTGAGGTCGATTCAAGGATGCCGCTGCCTGCTCAACGCCAAGTGCGGCTCTGAAAGGTGTGACAGCTCGACTCCTGAGGCTGGCCCTTCTAGACAAACCTAAAACGTCGCGATTGCGCAGCCGGAATATGTCTCATTTGCCCTCTACTGTACCTAGCGACGATCGCGCGCGTTGTGCTACTACCCCACACGTTGGGCTTGGAGCTCAGCCAAAATCAGAGGTGCTTCTTCGTCCAGCGTGGCGTGCGTTGCCAGCTGGACATGCGCAGATGGAGCGGCAGTAATGGTTTGCCTGCAGCCATACCAACGCAGCGCTTGATGGCAGCCATTGGCACTCTAGCAGCCTCATACTATAGACACGCAGCAAGCGATCTGCTATCGACGACGTGGTCACCAAGTTCCGGACCCATCTTTCAGTGTTGCCTACGAGAAGTTGTCGACGATCGGTGTGACGTGCAACCTGCGGGACCCGACATGCTCAACGCTTTGTCGAGCCGCAAGCCGCCGTTCAATGGAACAGACGGTAGTGCGCCGACGGTGGGATTAGGGCATCCGATGAGTTTGCGACAGCGAAACTGAGGGTCCGTTGTTCGGCTCCATGTTGATGCACAGGGGAACCGTTTCACAAGTAATCCGAGCGCTGTCTCACCCTTTCCATCACCCACCTTGCGTTGGACAGATTTGCGTGCCTGGCTCGACTCAGCAGTTCCCGTAAAGGAGCGGTGGTCTCATCAACGGGACCGTGGACGAATGTGCCAGCTCCACCGCATTGCTGTTCGGCGTTTTCGTTCCAAGCTTCGTCTCTCGCCGGCAAGCATCTGTAGCAGAGCCGCCAGTCGGACACTTAACCTTGGCTAGCGCTCTTTTCCCCAGCGGACACTAGAGGTAAGCGCGCCGATCGTTCTACAACCCTCTTGCTCTCCGCCATTTCTCCCATCGCCAACACTCGCAGAGGACTCGGCTCAGATCTGCGCGCGCCCGATACGACTATAGCTCGCAGCGTCTTCCCCACCAGCACCAGCGTATCCAGACTCCGAGTGCCACCGCAGCCGCATTCCGCAGCCGTTCGGCGCTCGCCCTTGCATAGCTGTAGACTTGCGGACTCACTGATGCCGCCTGGCGCGCACAACTATCGCTTCGAGGTTAGCATGCACAGTGGTTAGAGAAGCCTTACTGCCTGAAACAGTCCCAAGGGCGCTGCGCATATCAATAATCGCTTTCCCTCTCTGCTCCCCTCCCACACACAGCACCGCTTCTTGTACACTCCCGTCCGTATATTCTTCGCCGCAGTGGCGACCTATAACACCCATAATTGTAAGTGCGCCGCCGTCTCGACTCCGCAATGTGCCCAGCAAATGTCTCATGCTGACGCCTCAGCCCCCGCATCGCCCTGCCAGCATCGGCCCTCCGCCTTTTTTTCGCATACTTGATTGCCTGGTACCCCGCGCAAGAGACGCACTCCACACCTGGTGTTCTCGCCCCCAACATGGCCAACCGCGGCGGCATCGCACTCAGCAACGGCGACAGTGAGCGCCCGTCACACTCTTCCCACGCATCATCGCCGTGGGGAAACAGCATATGGAACTCGACCACTACCTCTTCTTCGCTCGGCTTCGCTTTTGGCAATGCGAAGAGAGATAGCTCGCGGCCGCGTGGTACGTCTGCCGCAGCTACGAACAATCCCCAGCACTGACACATACCAGAAACCGGCAACTACGACTTCGCCGATGGCAAGACCGGGTCCGGCTCGCTTGTTGCTGACTCGGAAACGGAGTGGAGGCCCAGTCGTCCTACATGGACCGACGCTGGCTCATCGAACAACGTCCACGTGAGGAGCTCTGGAGTGTCGCCAGCACGCAAGCGATCCATCGCCCAGGCTCTACCGACGCAGCAGTATAGCGAGAACCCGTCGGCCTTTTACACCGGCCCGCGCAACTCTATAGTCGGCACTGGTCCAGTCTCCAAGCCACAGAAGCCCTTGCTCGACCCCACGTCGACAAACTTCACATCCTCGCGTCAGGTCGAATCACTCAACGCCAGCTTCTCCAATTTTGGCTTCGGCCAACCAGACATCACCCAACGACCCGACACGGCAGTCAACTCATGGCCCGATTCGGCTTCGGTCCACTCTCCCAACGACGACCGACGTAGCGTAGCACCATCCGAATACTTTGCACCTTCAAGCGGAGCACCCTCGCGAAATGGCAGCCTACCGCCGTCCAGACATGGTGCAGAGCCAAACCAGTTCAACTCGATGGATGCATTCTCTCGGTTATCGCAGGCCGCGCCTCGACAAGCATCGTCATTCTCCTATGCGAACAGTCGGACCTTCCAAGAGCGCAGCGGATCAATCCAGAGCGACTCTTTTCATACCCTGAACCGCATGGCTATGGAACAGGAGCAGGACGCCCGGATGGCCCACAGGCAGTCGTTCAGCACCAACGGACAGAACACGAATTACACCCACAGTGGCTCTGAGTCCCATGTGGCCCGCGACAGCTATCCCGATGTACAACTCCCGACAAGGACCGATGATCCGCGCTACAGAAATGGCACATACACGCCAGACAGCTTCGCGAATGGTCACGTAAGTGATGCCACCAACCATTTCCAGGGCTTCCAGTTCGATAACTCTCGTAATGCACCCAACGGCTCTGGTGTTCACCAAAGCCCATACCACTCGCAACTCCATACGCCACCAGTCTACGATCGCTTGAACCCCTACAGCACAGGCGAGCAGGCTCTCTCTCATCCCAACAATCTGGCACTTTTTCAAAACAAGCTGGCCGGCTTCCAGATCCAGCAGGAGCGACGCAACTACATTCCCCACAACCAGTTTCAACAGCAGCAGTTTCAGCACATTCTGCCAGCTACACAAATGCGTAACCCATATCAGTATTCATACGCTATTCCCAATGGTGTGCCAATGAGCGCTATACCACCTCACATGGCCATGGCTACTATGCAACCTATGATGCCAGTTCAGACGCCACGTGGTCCCCGCGAACAGCAAACGACCGAGGGAACCACAGTACAGGGTGCCAAGTTGGTAGAATTCAGAAAAGAAAGCAAGACAAGCAAGCGTTGGGAGCTACCCGACATCTATGATGATGTGGTGGAATTTGCTGGAGATCAACACGGCTCTCGTTTCATTCAAACGAAACTCGAGACGGCAAACAGCGAGGTCAAAGAGAGGGTATTCAAGGAACTGGAGTCGAACTCTGTGCAGCTGATGCAAGACGTCTTTGGCAACTACGTTATCCAAAAGTTCTTCGAGCATGGCGACCAGACACAAAAGAAGATACTAGCCATCAAAATGAAAGGCCATGTGTCCGCTCTTGCAAACCAAATGTACGCCTGTAGGGTCGTTCAGAAAGCGCTAGAGCATGTTCTTGTCGATCAACAAGCTTCCATGGTGAAGGAACTGGAGAAAGATCTCCTGAAGACTGTCAAGGACCAGAACGGTAACCACGTTATCCAAAAGGTCATTGACAGGGTGCCAATGGAGCACATCCGAGCCATGGTGGAACTCTTCAAAGGACACATTGGAGTTCTGGCAGTCAACTCGTATGGCTGCCGTGTCATTCAGCGCTTATTGGAAAAGGTGCCAGAGCCGCAACGCAGGTTCATCATGGCGGAACTCCATGCAAGAGGCGCCGACCTCATCACCGACTCGTACGGCAACTATGTCGTTCAACATGTCATTGAACACGGTCTACCCGAGGACCGTGCGAAAATCGTCTCCCTGATCACGGCGCAGTTTCTCCCGTTCTCGAAGCACAAGTTTGCGAGCAATGTTGTCGAAAGATGCATGGTATGCAGCAATGACGAGCAACGTCGTGAGCTAGTCGACGCGTTCATTGCGAAGAACGACCGTGGTGAAACCAATCTCCTCAATCTCCTCAAGGACGGTTATGGCAACTACGTGATCCAGAAGTTGCTGGAGACACTGAACCGAGACGACTACAACGTCTTCGTGGGGGCACTCAAACCTGAGCTAGAAAAGGCCAAGAAAACGATTTCTGGCAAGCAAATCGTCTCAGTAAGTTGATGTGCACGGTTGTCTGTCGTGCGTCACTAACTATGTACCAGGTCGAGAAGAAGATGTATCGATATGACCGAGTCGATTCTCCCACCATGCCACGCGACACAAACGATTCCAACGAGGCGCCCCCAACGCCAGCCCTCTCAAGCTCTGCCCAATCGCCCCAGACCAGCTCTATCCCAAGCACCAACACGTCTACTGTTGACGACCCTGTACATTCGGCTACTCAATCTTCCCAGAAAGATGCTGCCATTTCGATTGACGGTGTGAGCATTCACGAGACCACCTCCTAAACTCTTACTCGACACGCCTGTCGATAATACTGTGTACACCTCTTTGTTCATTCACGCCCATATTGCAACCTTTGTAACTGGACCACGGCTATCACATCTCATTCTTGTCACATACATCTTAGGTGGTCCGCCTCATTTCATTTTACTGTCCATATATCATATATTTTCTACATCCCAGTTCTACGAACAGGCATTCGGGCGACATGGTGTTTTGCCTTCCCCACGCGCATCAGAGCAGTACGCATAAAAGAAAAAGAACCAAGGAGTCATGGGTCGGCTTTGCTTGCTTCGTTCCTTGTTGTTATTGTTGAAAACATGTATGGAACGGACGGCGCCGATTAATGGAGAATGAGATCTATAGATGCACGGAAAGTCAATTTTTTTTTCTCTTGGTTATCATGATTCGCTAGTTGGAGGTTATTCGAAATGATGGAAGGCTTCGAACGGATTGAAAAGTATTGCTATCAAGTAAAACATGTTTGCAATGCTTGAGTTGCACTTCTCATGACGCGTCCCATGTAGGTAATGCGTAATGTAATCGGCACGGTATCATATATAGCTCAAATATGACGCTTGTCCTGTTGAGTAAAAGGTGGTACCTGTGATGTACTAAACTATAGTCCTTGGCTCGGGCACTTTTCTTACACAATGGAGCTTGGCGGACACTACGCTTTTCGCAGCCATCCCAGTCGGTAAAAAATAGACCCGGCAGAGTCGAAGCTCTTTAACAGCTAGCGAATCTGGAATAGAGTTGGTTGTAATTTGAGGACTGCGTTAGCTGAATAGCCGGGCTAACAACGTGAATCGAAGTCTGCTGAGGGAAGTGCCGATTACTGCGATTTGCAATCTAGGAGGACGAAGTTGACTGTTGCTAAGTATTGAGTGAGATGGAGATGGAAGTTAGATAAGCACGACATCTAATCGTCTTGCTCGACGCACTTGATACTCTGCACTCTGATGTACATTGTATGGCCTTTGCATAGCGCTGATTTGATTGTACTCTGGACATCATTCTATGGACAGAGAAGAAACTCGTCCTATTTTGTGAAGGAAAGAAAGTCATTCTAATCTATGAAAAGAATGAAAAAAGGAAAGAAAGATGAACAATTCTCAGAGTTACACTCAGATCCCAAGCCAGTGCTTGTTCAAGAACGTATACGCCAGTTCCAAGAAGGCCTCTGTCTTGGCTATGTCGTAATCGAACCCATGTGTCATCTTCGGCAAGATGTTCAATATCAACCTATCTCCAGTATATGCTGTAGGGTAGTTCTTCCTCAACACGCCCACAAATTCTTCCGTGTCTTTAACTGGACAATTCGTATCGGCGCCGCCGTGGTAAATGTATATGGCAGGAAGGAGGTCAGCATCCATGACATCAACGCTCTCCCTCGCGCGCTCGATGCAATCTTTGTTCACGAATGGATCAGCAGTAGACTGTCCGGGCTTCGCGCGCTTGAACGACGTCTCCCATTCCTTTGTAACCGACATCAACATGGCTGAGGCCATGTTCTTCGGCGCCGAGGAGTTTCCGCGCGTGGATAGGTATCCCATAGCCTGGAGTCTGTCGCGCTCGGCCAGAATGAGTAGGACTTGCTTTGACAACTGGGCCTTTGGGTAATCTTTGCCCATGTAGTGTATCGGGTCGCTGTCGCCGAATTCGCGCTTGTAGTGCGCGAGCATCGGGTAGCGAAGCAGTGCCGCGCGGATGGGAATTTTCGTGCCGTTTTTTCTGTCTGCGTTGAGGAAGAGGGCTACAACCGCTGCGTTTCCGCCGGCGCTTTCGCCTTCGACTAACACGGTTTTTGTGTCGATGAGGACGCCTTTAGTGGGCATTAGATTGAGGAGCCAGTCCTCCCAATTCTTGCCTTCATACTTGGGCTCGAAGCACATCTTGTACTTGTAGAAGTGCAGGAAGTCGATGATCGACTCGACGATGTCGACGTAGTTTGCTTCGGGGCCGAGAGGGTAGTCAGGTGCGATTATGATGGCGCGGTTTGCGTGGGCGTTTTGGATGCTGGCGAGTGAGAACCATGGGACATGGTCGTTTGCTCCGGTACACTGTATTGTGTTATGAAATGTACGTGTTGGGGCTGTTGGTGAAGCGACGACTTACGAATCCCCCGCCGTGGAAAAACCACATGATAGGCGAGTTTTTTCCTTTCTGAACGGTGTTCGGGACGTAGAATGCCACGGTGAGAGGCAGTTTGTCCCAAGAATTGGCGTAAGTGTAGGTTGTCTTATACTTTGTGAAACCTTGTCTCTCAAACCAGTCTTTTGGGCGTTTGAAAGCTGGCGCAACGTTGTGACTTCCTTCGTAAAAGCCATCTTCGTGAGAGTGTTTTGCATCTGGCCATTCCATCAATTCGTAGAGTAGCTCTGAGCAAGATTTCTTGATCTCCTCTGCTGCACTGTGTATGTCCCTCATGAGGGAAAGCTTCCATTCGCATTTTGGCTTCTCAAGATAGGGCTCGAGATCTTTCGTCAAACCTCGTATCTCATTCTTCTTCTGCTCGATAAAGTTGTCATAATCTGCCTTCTGTTGGGTGACTTGGTCATTGTTTGCCATTGTAATGTACGTGTCAAATCGTAAGTGTAGAAATTCAATCGTTCGGTAGCTTTCACGTTGTGCTTCGAAGATGGGCTGCTGAGATTGTTGCAAGAAAGTGTTGTTGTTCAAGTTTCCATCATACTTGGATCTTTTATACTGGCCAAAGAATTATGACTCTCGCATGACTGCAATAGCTTGGTGTTGTCCTTGACAGTTTTGAACCGCGCCGTGGCCGGTGCCGGGTAATTTCTTTTCACCAACATCGCTTGCACCACTTGTTTATGCTTTCCCCGCTCTAGATCTGTTGTGGTTAAATTTCTGGTGTTAGGAGCTAGGACTCTGTCCAACGCTGCCGAGCTGATGGGTCTTTATAGTTTCCTGGTAGCTGATTGGGGACCTCGCAAACCTCTCAAACGCGATGCTGGAGAGCGAGATATGGGACAACGGGAGATGCTATCTTGATAAGTGCAATCGTGACGAGGCAGAGATATTGCCTTAATACCACCACTCAACGACCCGACCGCAGCACACAGGGTTTTGTCAATAGAGGGCGCATTGAGGCGCCAGTCGACGATGCACTGGACGCGCAATCCAAGTATGGTAAACGGCACGAACCAGAATTGTAGCGCCAGACTTGTGTCCATAATTCTAACAGGTATAGTTCATATGCCATTGAATCATCGTCCGATCCTGATCTTCGTTCTCATTGTCTGTCCAGTCATTTACTCGGTATGCTGAGGATTAAGTTGAGCGCAGGCTACCGCTTGGTTCACCATGGCAGCCGTGTCGTGGTTATATTTCGACTCATCACCTCAGTACTCTGATTCTGGATAGCCATCGCACAAGTATTGTTGGGCAGCCCTTTGTTGTTTGTGAAACGCTCTGTGACGCCGTAAACCAGACGACGATATCCGCCAGTCAGGCGAGTATCTGTCTCAGACTCCGTGGAGCGAGGTACACTTCCACCGTACCATAGTCGCGTTAAGTTAACTAGGTAAGATGCGGAGATAACTCGGTCGACAAACAGATAATGTGACATGTACGACATTTGTCATTGCAGGTAGCGTGGCGTGGTAGTTCCGACTCCGCACCTAAGTTACCCCCGCATCAGCCAATGGCGTCACACTTATCTTCTACAAACGCGTCGGGGATCTGGACCATGCACTTAGAAGGCCAAAACGAGTTCCGGAATGCACACTCATGCTTATGAAGCGTGAAAATCATCTAGGAATCTGGCGCTTTTGAGTTTACCGGTGCCCATTGGACCGAGGAGAATGGGCAAGTATATGTTTCGATGGTCCTTCCTGTCTAAAGTCGAAGAGATACCTGCCACTAAAGAAACTCTCTCTCTGACTTCTCCATTCAGCTGAGAGACTAGCTTCGATTAAACACCACTTCCGATACAACAACATGAGTGCGAAGATCAATCTCCCCTCGGAGGGTGCGCACGGCGAGAAGAACGGCACCGCAACAGCCACTTGCTACTGCGGCGCCGTGCAAATCGAAGTACCCACTGAAGGCGAGGGTCTCGTTGACACTTTTATCTGCCACTGCACAGACTGCCGCAAGATCACTGCCAGGTACGTCCAACACCAACTAATCTCTAGCTACTACCAAAATTATATTAACTCATCTGCCAGCATGTTCGCCTCCAACTTCGTCGTCAAAGATACGCACCTCAAGCACACCCGCGGCGAATCCAAGCTGACGCGCTTCCGCCAATCAGACACCGTCGCCACTGGTAACGCCATGGAAAACAGCTTCTGTAGTGTTTGTGGCACGCTCATGTATCGCCGCAGCACGGGCTACCCGGGTATGAGTATCCCGCGCATTGGCACGATTGACGACTTCGCGTTGCAGGAGACGAAGTTCAAGCCGCGTGTGGAGACGTTTGAGAAAGATCGGTGCAAGTGGTTGAAGCCGGCGGATGTGGAGGAGCATGTTGATGGGGCGTTTTACACGGCGGGCAAGGGATGGAAGAGTAAGCATGATGGGGTTGGGGAGGAGGCAAAGTAAAATGGTGTTAGAAACGGTATTCATTTGCTACGAAGTTATGTCCCAGGGGTCATGATGTAGAAATTGGTATCATTTGTATGGTTTGATCACATCCATTATCTCTCTGAACAACATCTGTCTGAAAATGCTTGAGCGAGTTGTCTTCTCAAATGTTCTTCTTTCTTTCCTCCTTGTGTGTACTCAGTTCATGATTAAAGCCCACTTTGCCAGGGTAAACATCATGCATCAACGTCAGGCGATCCGAATGTGTTAGGTGGATCGTTGGTGCCAACGTGAGAGATCCTGGAATGCCTCAAATCTCACCGGTATGGCCATAACACCCAATGCAACTTGCGCCCTGTCCTCTTCTATTACAATCCTGGCCTTCCTGTAGTAATAATTGGGCCAAGTATGGCCGTGTGAATCGACCCGACCCACGAGTCCTATTGATCCGGGCGGGTGAAATGTGAGGAAACGCACAGAAGACCCGAGTTTGTCTAGAAACGACAGAATGCTATTCGCTATCTGTGAGTGACGGAACTGCTGTACGCGAGTGGTGAAACCTTGTCCGGATTGACAGTAAGGGACGTGGGTGAGGCAGAGAGTCTCGAGTTTGGGCGCACGTGCTATGATTGTCTGTTCGAGTGTTAGCGATGAGATTGAAATCTCACGTCAGTAGTTGACTCACAAGTGCTTCAGCTAGATGTCGAGATACATCCGTAGCATTCGGTGACGACGTTATCTGAACATCATCGAGAAGGTCCCATGTCCTGAAGTCGATGTTGGCTAGGCTAAGTCCGATGAATTCCAGGCTGGTGCAAGCTGTAATGAGCTCATTGAGCGTTGTGTCGAGTAACCCGAATCGCGCATATCCCCAGTTAGTTCGCTTAGTCTGTGCCAGAATGACAGTTGGAGAGACTTTAAGGAAGAGCCATGGCGCGCGATACATGCTATAGGCAAGGGGTGGGCCTGCATTGCATTGATGCTGATTTCCGTCATCTTTGTTGTCGAGTCTAGCAAAGATTGAATATGGTTCAAAGGACCTTTATATGCCTCCCGCATGTGTCTGAACACGCGCAGCTTATTTGGCACTCTTCGCAACTCTTCTGCCATGCTCCTGATGAGGGGCCCAGAATTTCGACAGCCTTGAAAAGAGAGCACTTCCAGTCGAGATATATCGAGCATGCCCATGATCTTCTTGGGCGAATCAGGCAAGCTAATTTTGTCGAAGATAAGACAGCAAAGCTTGAATTTGCATCTTGCTGTGATAAGTGCCATCCCCCAAATGAGGCTGGCGCTGATCGTGCCGATAGGCGAAGGGCTCGAAGTGATGGCATGTGAGGTGTCCAACATTCAAAATTGTCTGCATTGTTATTTTTGACCATCAAATTGAGTATTTGTAGCTCATCCAGGTTGCCACGGACGGAATTAGCGTTGGGTGGCGATGAAGGTTGTCCGTTGCTGATGACAAAGATGTTGAGCTTCTGAATCTTTCATTGGCTGCCCAGAATCACAGCAAGATCGTCCCGTTCGACGCATGCCTGTAATTGTGTGAGGATGTCCCTGGGTAGGACAGAGGCGAGCCGTAAAAAGTCCTGTGATTGCTTCTCATGAGCAGCATGTCCTCTATACGGCACAGTGAGTGTCTTGATGCTGTCCAATATGCCACCAGGACGAGATGTCAAGATGGCGTCCAGCTTCTTTTTGTCTGTCTCAACAAGGTCCGAAACAAATGAATGGAACAAGATGGATGCCGCAACACTACCCCATGGCGCATTGACAAGCCGAAGGTTCTTCAGGTCGAATTTTAGCAGCTGACTTTGATTAGAGGATGGCCGAAAGTGGGGAAGTGGGTTACTTACCGACCGGCATATGAGGTGTCTGATCTCAGGCGGAAGTGCGGCGCAATGGCTAGACATCTTTGGCCCGAGGCACTCAAGTTTGGACTTGGGCGCGGCAAGTTGTTTTACGTGCAGTTGAGCAAAGCGAAAGAGGAGAACAGTGTGGAGATGTTATATATTGCAGATGAACATGTCACAAGGCAGCCTCGCTTTCATCTTCGATTCATTTCCAAGGCAGTACTGTACTGAAATCCGGTATTTGCTCGGAAATACTCGAGTGAATGAATCCATTTAACTTTTCACTTCCAAGGTTAGTACTGGGTGGTCTCCTTCAAACGGCAGATGAGTAGCTATCCCGGACGTTCTGTAGTCAGCCCTATATCTTGAATTAGGCATCTTGGGTAGTGTTACATCGCTTTGAATTCTCAGTGGAGCCTCCCTCATGTCCTTAAGAAGACAATCAATTGACCAATCGACGCTTGGTACCGACCGAAGAAAGGGGCGCGTCCAGAGCGCAAGTTACACACGTTTAGACACATAGTTAAAGATTCCAGGTCCTCGAGACTCGATGACAAAAGAAGAAATGCATAACTGTTGTAAGTTTGTCGTGTGAAGAAGCACAATTGAATGAGACGAGTCGCGACTGGCACGCGTCAAGATGTAGCGGATCAAAGATTCGCGACTCAGCTAAGGCGCAAGATGAGGCGCAAGATAAGGCGCAAGATAAGGCGCAAGATAAGGCGCAAGATGGGGTGTGCAGATCTCGACCTATTATTACCCAACGCATCTCGGCGCAATAATTATCTCCATTCTCTTCTCACATACGAAGCGCGGTCGCGTATCAAAGGAGGGTTGTTGATTGAGGAATGTGACTTGACCAGCCACACACCAGGACAAAACCCGTACATCAACCAGACTGATCACTGCAGCACACATCACTCAAAAGCAGGGAAACCCGGTTGAATCATGATCATGCGACATTGAGCTACGTGAGAATCGTGAAGATGCTCGTCGCATCGAAGTATGTACATGGAAGTGTACTCTTTGGAAGTGTACTCTTGGTAGCCGCCTAGCTGATCGCCCGCAGACCGATGCCACCAACAGAAGAGAGACCCGACAGTAAAACAAGAAACAAACGCAACCGTCCCATGGCAGTGTAAGAGACGCACATAGCAGTACCCGTGCGAAAACGAATGACAGTACACAATGTCTCGTAAAGAAATGAAGAACGACCAAAAACTTAGCATGTAAGACGACTAATCAGACCAGCTACCAAGGTTGGTGGTGGAGATGGGTGGTTGGACCTTCGCGCCGTACTGGCCACCGATGTTGCCTGGCGGCGCGTAGTTGCAGACTGTGAACTTGTTCAAGGTGGACTGGACGCCGCCCACCTTCATGTTGGTGCCACAGTCGATGGAGACACAGCCGACACTGGTAGTGTCCTGCCAGAGCACCTGGGTCAAATGACCTACTTGGTGGAAGACGTCATTACTGAGACTGGCCTGGCCAAAGTTGCCGTACATATACGGGAGCTCGCCCTTATACCAGCTCTCCGTGATGCCGGCGGTGACGTTGAACGCGTTGCCAGAGACAGTGAAGAGGTTTTGGCCATTTCGGACGCCGTCAGGAATGTAATGCGCAAAGTTACATGTCTCGGCGGCAATACGGGCATTCTGTTCGCAGGTCGTGTCCCATACAAGGGGCGCAGCTCGGTGATTGGCACGGGCAGCGTTGTGATGGTACAGAACAGCGTTGCGGTAGTCGACGCCTGAAGAAAGGGTTGCCTGCGCAGGGCCGCTCACATGGCTCGGTCCAACCTGCGAAGAGGCAGTGGGCGATGGCGAAACAGATGAAGAGATAGCCTGGGTTGAAGATCGCACCGCGGGAGATGAAGACGCAGCTTGGCTGGACGATCGCACCGCGACAGATGAGCTAAGCTTGGTCGGAGATCCTACAACGGTCGCAATGGAGGCGGCGCTAGACGCTGAACTGACACGAACCGACGAAGACGCAGCCCTGGATGGCGTGGAGGACCTGGAAGGCGTGGAGGAAGTCAGGGTCAACCCGATTGGCGCTGCGGTTCCCGTAGGCTGACCTGCGGCAGATGATGATCGAGCGCGGGTGACAGTGACGAAAACAACGACGGTTTCGATCGCGGTCTCCGTGTGAAGACGGGTGACGAGTGCTCGCTCCTCCAAGTAGGGCATAGCAACTGCGCTCCCGGCAAGGGCCGAAGCGAGGACAGCGGAGTAGCGCATTGTTGTTGTGGTGAAAAAGCTCGGATGTGTTGGATTTTGCTGGTTGCTGGAACTCGAATCACTGGTGAAGGACTGTTCAATGGATCAGACCTGATGTTTGAGATGATGATTGGGATGTCTCCAGAGGATGCTGCTTTATAGGCAGGTGACATGTTGCCACAGTCGTGGTGGCGTGTAGATGTGCAAGAAGATGATGACTTACATGACGAAAGTCACAGAACAGCTACCTCGTGGACGGCGACCAGGGCACAGCCGAGACAAAGAAGGGTATATTTGACAAAGAAGACAACGAATGTGGTCCCGTTCAGTCAAGCTGCTCGAGGGAAGATCGCGGGCCGAAGGAATGTGGAGTGGGTCGAAGTCGGAGGAGGTGAATGGAAGTGAGAGACAGGGCGGCCGTAAAAGAGACGGCTTTTAGACGAGACGCGATTGGACAGGTACGACTGCTCTTGCCTGGGAAATGACGTACAGGACCACGATTGCAATCTCATTTGCGGACGGCGACTACTGTAGCGGGAATTCACGGCGGGAGCTTAGCACGGCAAGCACCTCTTCGGCAAGGTGATAGTGGCTATGGGAATAGGCGTCGTCGTAGTCGTCGTAGTCGTCGTAGTCGTCGTTGGGATCAGTAGCACGAGCGTCTTCCCATGTAGGGTTCTGATATCCAGACTTTATAGCACAGGCTGCTCGAGCGTGTTACATCTTCACCATCCGGGTCGCTGGAACAGGCTGCTCCATCTTTACGAGTGCTACGCTCGTCCTCGCCCCGGCATGGGTGGGGCCAGTGTTGGCAAGCGAAGCCGTTTGCACTGCGGTTCTCACTTCCCCCCAGTGAAGGGAGAAGTCGACGGTGGTGGCATGTTGTTTGCAACCACCAATCAGCCGGCACCTGACGTTGGCGCGCAAGGAATTAGCGGACGCGCTCGGGCCACACCCGCGCGAAGAGGGAAGGCGCCGTCAAGCCCTCCTCACGTCCCGTGCGTCCTTCATCTCAGACTGTACCACATTCACGCCGCGATAAAAATGCGCTTGAACCGAGACACGGCAAAACAACCGATCGAAGCATCTTCAATGAGCACCAGCAAATACACTTGCTCACCGGACACCGCCGTGACGGCGTGATGAGAAGATCGACGGCATTAGAGTCTGCCATGATGCCCCAATCCGGACGTTCTTTGTGTCAAGCCTCTCCTACTTACCCTCCAGCAAGATAGCGCATGTTTCGCTACCGCATGGCAAGTCTCTGTGGCCTCATTTCACTCGTATCGATAGTCTGGAACAAGTGCCCGTCTGTTACCGCGCGTTCCTGCGAAGATTGTGGCCTCGCACCCAGACCTTCAGCTCTCAAATCGAGCCTTCTGGTCATGGCCGGCAAGTGCGGAGTCGCCGAGTACATCTCTGTGCCAAAGGCATCGTCAGCTTAGCCACCTCCAACGGTATGATTGTGGCCATGACCATACAATTGGGCCAGATCGCAGGCCCGTCTCAGCCTTACAACGGCATAGATCAAGCACGCGCTGCGTCCTATGCAGTATCGGACTGATTTAGCAGCGTGGTAGTTGGCTTTACAGTTCTTTTGTCCCCAGATTACCCGTTGAATGGTGGGTACAAGTTCCCATGGCTGCGAAGCCGGACTTCACTCCTCCTTCGGCTCGACATCGCATCACAAAAGCACATCTAGACGCTGCAAACAGTAACAGGTGGCGTTGTCATGGAAGCCACATTCCTCGCTTAGTCCCGACCGAATGCTCCCTGTCGGCAAAGGCTCCCTTTCCGGCATCAGCCACGTCGCCTTCCGCCAGCCAGGACATCATGCGTACCAAGCATGCCTTCGCACGCGCGACCTTATTGCAACATCGTGTCACGAGAATGGCAAGATTTTCATCCATTTAGCCAAAGTATCGGATCTAGCCTCTCAAGCTCAAGGCAAGGATGACAGGTGGATCACTTCTACACTATCGTTCATACTACACATTCGTGTGCAAGACAATATCACACCAGTATTTGTACTCTGGGTCGTTGAGTGGGGTAATACAAAGCCCATTTTTGTAGGTTTCCGTGACTTCTCACCGCAAGCGGCATCGCGAACAGACATACGGGGCCTCACGCAAGATCTTCTCACTTCAGCAGCGAGGCGAACAGATCCTACCGACAGACCGACCATTGGCCGCTACCTTGACGACCACCGCACCCTTCATCTCCCGGTCACACAATGTTGGTACAGGCTAAGATGTTAGACTGCGCCTGCCTTTGTTGGAGACGCACTCCGAAGACACGATCATCACCTTGGACTCAGATTCGCCCACATCGGACCTTGAAATATCAGGCATCGGTCGAGTTTACCGCACCGGGTGGAGTCTCCGGGCTGCGATGACGAGTTGTAGCGCACGATTTGTGCGACAGGCGCATACTCAATCTCGTTCAACGCTCAATCGAC
>Ga0265780_10003078_pt1 | contig 22188 bp, 19 predicted proteins | sample P1T30metagenome_FD_192432 | JGI IMG/M metagenome (GOLD analysis project Ga0265780, IMG submission 192432) | Plant litter microbial communities from East Loma Ridge, Irvine, California - P1 T30 | ecosystem: Environmental > Terrestrial > Plant litter > Unclassified | place: USA: California...
AACCGTACCATTTGCCGCTGTTCTTCAGGCGGCGCTGCTGGGTTGCGTAATCGATGTGCACCAGGCCGAAGCGGCGCTGGTAGCCCTCGGCCCACTCGAAGTTGTCGAGCAGGCTCCAGGCGAAGTAGCCCTTGACCGGCGCGCCGGCGTCGATCGCATCCTTCAGCGCCGCAAGATGGCGTACCAGATAGTGGCGGCGCTGGACGTCGTCGATCTCGCCGTCCGGGCCCACCACGTCCTCGAAGGCCGAACCGTTCTCGGTGACGTACATCGGGCCCGGGTGGTAATCGTTCTCGATCCGGGTCAGCAGCTCGGTGAAGCCTTCGGGCGACACCGGCCAGCCCATCGCGGTGATCTCGCCCTCGGTGGTCGGCAGCACCCTGGCGTCGAGCGGGGCGTGGCCGGCTTCGTGCTGGACGACTTCGGGGAAGTAGTAGTTCACGCCCATGAAGTCGGTCTTGACCGCGATCGCTTCCATATCGCCCGGCGCGACGTCGGGCGCGGCGGCGCCGAACGATTCGCGCGTGGCCGCCGGATAGCCGCGGCCGAACAGCGGGTCGAGGAACCAGCGGTAGCGCAGGCCATCATGGCGCTCCATGGCGGCGATGTCTTCCGGGCGATCGCTGGCTGCGCGCAGCGGGTGCAGGCTGACCGCCATGCCGACCTGCGCATCGGCCACGTTGGCGCGGATCAGCGGCACCGCCTTGCCGTGCGAGACCAGCACATTGTGCGCGACCTGCAGGGCGGCCTTGAGGTCGGTCTTGCCCGGCGCATGCCAGCCTTCGAAGTTGCCGATGATCGCCGTGCACCATGGCTCGTTATGGGTGATCCAGTGCTTGACGCGGTCGCCCAGCGCGCGCGTCATGGCGTCGGTGTAGTCGAGGAAGGCGTCGATCGTGGCGCGGTTCTCCCAGCCGCCCGCGTCCTGCAGCGCCTGCGGCAGGTCCCAGTGGTACAGCGTGGCCCACGGCTGCAGGCCGCGCTCGAGCATGCCGTCGACCAGGCGCGAATAGAAGTCCAGGCCCTTCTGGTTCGGCCGGCCTTCGGCGCCGGTGTAGATGCGCGGCCAGGCGAACGAGAACCGGTAGGCGTTCAGGCCCATCGCGCGCGCGATGTCGAAGTCCTCGGCCCAGCGGTGGTAATGGTCGCAGGCGACCAGGCCGTTCGAGCCGTCGCGGATCGTGCCGGGCGTGGCGGCGAAGCGGTCCCAGATCGATTCGACCCGCCCGTCCTCGCGGCCGGCGCCTTCGATCTGGTACGACGAGGTGGCGCAGCCCCACAGGAAGTCGCGCGCGAAGTCGCTGCGCTGTGGTGCGGGACGCTCGGGTCGGATGGCAGTGGTCATGGTTCGCTTGTCGGTCATGGTGGTGCTTCGGTTTGAATTTCAGGAAAGCTTATCAAGCTATTGGAAAGCTTTCCAGTCCAGTGTCAAAAAAATGGCCGCGCGCGGCCCGCCGGGGTGGCTACCGGCCTTACTTCTTCTTGCTTGCCGTCTTGCCGCGCTTCGATTTGTCGTCGCCGATCCTGGCCAGCGATGCGCGCATCGTCACGCTCACCGGGAACACGCGCGCCACCGGCCGCTCGAGGTCATAGCAGCGGTTCAGCAGGGCGTTGATGCCATTGAGCGTCATCTCGCGCCACGGCATGTGCACCGACGTCAGGCGCGGCGCCGAGTATTCGGCGCTCGGCGTGTCGTCGTAGCCGATCACCGACAGATCGCGCGGCACGCTGATGCCGGCCTCCTGGAAGTACGACAGGGCGCCGACCGCCATTTCATCGTTGGCGCAGAACAGGGCGGTGCACGGCGTCTTCGACTCGACCAGCGCCCTGGCGGCCTGCCAGCCGCCTTGCGGCGAGAAATCGCTTTCCACCAGCCACACCGTATCGGTGTCGATGCCGCCCGCCTGCAGTTCGTGCATGAAACCGTCGATCCGCGCCACGTTATCGAGCAGCGCGTTCGGACCGGCGATCACGGCGATGTCGCGGTGGCCGTGATCGAGCAGGGTGCGCGCCGCCAGCCTGCCTCCCTGCGCATGGTCGACCGAGAAGCACTGTTCCGGCATCTCGCTGAAATCGTGGTTCAGCGCGACGATCATGCGCCGCTTGCCCCCGAGGGCCGCGATGTCTTCGTCGAGCAGGGCGCTGGTCATCATGATCAGGCCGTCGCAGCCGCGCTCGATCAGGAATTCGATCCCCTCGATCGCCTGGTTGCGCGCGTCGCCCAGGCCGACGCCGAAGGCGACCACCATGTGCAGGCCGGCCGCGCGCAGTTCGGTGTCGATGATCTGCAGGATCGGCGTGTAGAAGGTGCCGGACAACACCGGAATGTAGACACCGACCATGCGGCTGGTGCCGGACAGCAGGGCGCGCGCCGCGTGCGATGGGCGGAAACCCAGCTCGTCGATCGCCTTGCGCACGCGTTCGAGCGTGGCCGGCGACACCGAGCCCTTGCCGCTGACCACGCGCGAAGCGGTGCCGAGACCCACACCCGCCAGCCGCGCTACGTCCTTGATTGTCGCCACAAACGATTCCTGTCCTATGAGTTGATCAAACAACCGTCAAGCATACTGCATTCGCGTGACCACGCATGCATCCTTCATACGCGCTTCCCGCTGGCCGGGTCGAACAGCGAGACGCGGCCGGCGTCGATCCCGAAGCGCACCGCCTGGCTAGTGGCGAGCGGGCGTGCGTCGTGGACGATGCAGGACAGCTGCTGGCCGGCGCAATCGAGCCATACCACCTGGTGGTTGCCCATCGGTTCGACCAGGGTGACGCGGGCGTCCAGGGGGCCGTTGTCGTCGACGTGGAGGTGTTCCGGGCGGGCCGCCAGCGTGACCGCGCCCACGGCGTCTGCGCGCCCGAGCGGCAGCGTGATGGCGCCGGCGCCGAAGCTGCCTTGCGCGTCGACGCTGCCCTCGATGAAGTTCATCGACGGCGAGCCGAGGAAGCCGGCCACGAAGCGGTTGGCGGGCGTGTCGTAGACGTCGGCCGGCGTGCCGATCTGCTGGATGCGCCCGCCCTGCATCACCACGATGCGGGTCGCCAGCGTCATCGCCTCGGCCTGGTCGTGGGTCACGTAGATCATGGTGGAGCCGAGCGTCTGGTGCAGCATCTTCAGTTCACGCCGTAGTTCGGCGCGCAGCTTGGCGTCCAGGTTCGACAGCGGCTCATCGAACAGGTAGACGCCGGCTTCGCGCACCAGCGCGCGTCCGATCGCCACCCGCTGGCGCTGGCCGCCGGAGAGCTGGGCCGGCTTGCGCTCGAGCAGGGCGTCCAGCTGCAGCATCTCGGCGGTGCGGCGCACGCGGCGCTGCACTTCGGCCTTCGGCGTGCCGGCGATCTTCAGGCCGAACGACATGTTCTGCTCGACCGACATGGTCGGATACAGCGCATACGACTGGAACACCATGCCGATCCCGCGCTCGCTCGGGTCGGCATGACTCATGTCGCGCCCACCGATCTCGATCGCGCCGCCCGACAGGTCGATCAGGCCCGCGATACTGTGCAATAGCGTCGACTTGCCGCAGCCCGAAGGGCCGAGCAGCACCAGGAACTCGCCCGGGTCGATCTGCAGGTCGAGATCGCGGATGATCTCGTTATTGCCGCGGGTGATGCACAGTTTGCGCAGGTGGACGTTGGACATGACGAGTTAACCCTAGCCTTTCACGGCGCCGGCGGCGATGCCGCGCACGAACCAGCGTCCGGAGATGAAGTAGATCGCCAGCGGCACGGCGGCGGTCAGGATGGTTGCGGCCATGTTGACGTTGTACAGGCGGGTGCCGGTGGTGGTGTTGATCACGTTGTTCAGCTGGACCGTCATCGGCAGATTCTCGCGGCCGGCGAACACCAGGCCCAGGATGTAGTCGTTCCAGACGCCGGTGACCTGCATGATGGCGGCCACCACCACGATCGGCAGCGACATCGGCAGCATCACCTGCAAGAAGATGCGCCAGAAGCCGCCGCCGTCGATGCGCGCCGCCTGGAACAGCTCGTGCGGCACCGAGGCATAGTAATTGCGGAACAGGAGCGTCATGAGCGGCATGCCGAAGATGACGTGCACCACGACAATCGCCGGCAGCGAACCGAACACCCCGGCATGCGCCATCATCCACACCAGCGGATAGATCATCACCTGCACCGGGATGAAGGCGCCGGCCAGCAGCACGCCGAACAGCAGGTTGGCGCCGCGCGGACGCCAGAACGACAGCGCATAGCCGTTGATCGCGCCGAGCAGGATCGGGATCACGGTGCTGGGTACGGCGATCGCCACCGAATTCCAGAAGCCGTGGCTGACGGCGCCCCAGGCGTCGCGCCACGGATCGAGCGTGGCAGCCACCGGAAGCGCGAACACATTGCCCATCCTGATTTCCTGCATCGGCTTGAACGAGGTATTGATCATGACGTACAGCGGCAGCAGGAAGAACAGTGCGGCGCTGATCAAAAAGGCATACACGCCGATGCGCGCCGGCGTCAGGTGTCGCTTGCGGCGCGCCGCGGCGGGAGCGTGGGCGATCGGCATGGGCGGGGCGGCGGCCTGCAGTCGGTTCATGCGCGGCCCCCGTTCAGGCGCGCACGGCGGCTGCGGGCGTAGGCGTAAGGCGCAAGCAGGGCCAGCACGGGCAGCAGCAGCGTGACCGCGCCGCTGGACGCCAGGCCGATATTCGAACGCAGGAACAGGTGGTCCATGATGAACTTGGCCGGCACTTCGCTGGCGATGCCGGGGCCGCCCTGGGTCATCGCGACCACGGCGTCGAACAGCTTCACCACGGACGTGGTCAGGAGCAGGAACACGGTGGCGACGGTGGGGCCGAGCATCGGCAGCACGATCTGGAGATAGACGCGCCAGGCGGGGACGCCGTCCAGCCGCGCCGCTTTGTAGATCTCGGGATCGATGCCGCGCAGGCCGGCCAGCATCAGCGCCATCACCAGGCCGGAGGCCTGCCAGGTGGTCGCGATGACGACGGTGTAGATCACCAGGTCCTGGTGCACGATCCAGTCGAACGAGAATCCTTCGAAGCCCAGCTGGCGCATGGCGCCTTCGATGCCGCTGCCGGGCGCCAGCAGCCATTGCCATACCAGGCCGGTGGCGATGAAGGACATCGCGTACGGATACAGGAACACCGTGCGCAGCACGCCTTCGCCCTTGACGTTCTGGTCGATGAAGACAGCCAGCACGAAGCCGATCACCATGCAGGCGACGATGAAGGCGGCGCCATAGACGGCCAGGTTGTGCAGCGACAGCAGCCAGCGTTCGTTATCGAACAGGCGCACATACTGGGCCACGCCGATATAGGTATCGCTGGGGAAGGTGCGCGAGGCGGTAAACGAGGTGCGCAGCGTCCACAACGCGCCGCCGATGTAGGCGACCAGCACCGTCAGCGCCATCGGCAACAGGGCGAGGTGCGGGCTGAAACGGCTGTGGAGGCGTTGGGCGGGCATGGCGTCAGTACTTGAGGGCGTTGGCGATGCTGCGCTGGACCTTGTCCACCTTGATGTCCATATTCCAGTAGGCCGTCAGGATGTCCTGCAGCGCGCCGTTCTGGTCCGGCGTCAGATAGACCTCGGTCACGCCCAGCTGACGCGAACGGTCCTTGACGATCTCGATGCCCTTCTGCGCGCAGATGTCGAGCTGCGAGGCGTCGGCGTCCAGGCGCACCGGGATCGAGCCTTTGAGCTTGCTGAACGCCACCTGCAGCGCCGGCTGCGACACCACGTTGGCCAGCAGTTGCTGGGCCTTGATCGCCTCAAGCTTCTTGGTGCGCGGGAAAACGAACACGTCGCCCTGCATCAGGTAGGGCGTGTCGGGCTTGAGTCCGGCAATGCAGCCGTAGTGCTGGCCCGGCAGCTGGCCGGCGTTGGTGAACTCGCCCTTGGCCCAGTCGCCCATCACCTGGAAGCCCGCGCGGCCGGCGATGAGCATCGCGGTGGCGTCGTTCCAGTTGCGGCCTGGCGAGCCGGGATCGACATACGATTTCATGCGCTTGAAGGTGAGCAGCACCGCGCGAAACTGCGGCGACAGGATCGTGGCCTGGTCGCGGTCGCGGATCACTTTCAGGTACAGCTCGCGCCCGCCCATATTCGCCAGCAGGGCCGAGAACAGCACGGTCTCTTGCCACGACTGGCCCCCGTGGGCCAGGGGCACCAGGCCGGCGGCCTTGAGCTTGTCGAGGGCGGCGAAGAGTTCTTCCATGCTGGCTGGCTCCTGCTCGATGCCGGCCTTCTTGAACGCGGCCTTGGAGTACCAGATCCAGGTCTGCATGTGGATATTAAGCGGCACCGCGTAGTAGTGGCCGTCATGCTTGATCACGTCGATCAGCGGTTGGGGCAGGATGCGGTCCCAGTCCTGGGCCTTGGCGACCAAGTCGACGTTGTTGAGCATGTCCTGCTCGATGACGTCGGTGAACTGCTTGGAGGTGTTGAACTGGGCGGCGGTCGGTGGATTGCCGCCGATGATGCGGTTGATGGTGACCGCGCGCGACTGGTCGCCGCCGGCGATGGCGCTGTCGATCCAGATGCCGCCGGCGTCGCGAAATGCCTGGGCGACCTGCTTGACTGCGCTCGACTCGCCGCCCGAGGTCCACCAGTGGATGACTTCCGCCTTCGGGGCCGCAGCCTGAGCGGGTGCAATCCCTAGCGCGTAAGCAGCGGCGCACAGCCATGCGCAGGCTGCAGCCAGGTTGCGGGGTGTGACCATCTTGTCTCCGAGTTTGCCGTTATTTTTTTGGCACGTTTGGAAACGTTACCATCGGCTTGGCCCGACTATAGCATCGGGTTAATTCACGGTCAAACTAATCTTGCAATATGTCATTTTGACACGAATCTTGGAAGAAACTTCAGGTTGGACGTTGCAGTGAGCTGATATTTACGGGGATACTTCTCGGCAGTTCGCGCTCGCTGCATAACTGCTGGTTTGGCGGGCACTCCACATAATAACAACCCTGAGACAGAACAATGCACAGCGCCATGGGCACTACCGAAATTTTCCTGATCGCGATGCTGCTGATTTTCGCTGTGCCGTACCTGATCTGGCGGCTCGGCAATACCGACTACTGGGCGCCCCTGGTTGTCGTACAGATCATCACCGGCGTGCTACTGGGCCCTGGCGTGCTGGGCAGGGCGTATCCGGAGTACTACAGCTTTGTCTTCAATCCCCAGGTCATCCAGTCCCTGAACGGGATTGCCTGGTGGGCGGTGATGATCTTCGTGATGCTGGCGGGGATCGAGCTCGACCTGAAAAAGGCATGGACGCATCGGCGTGAGAGCAGCATCACGGCTGGCCTCGCGCTCGGGGTGCCACTGGTCTTCGGCAGCGTGGTCGCTGTGGGCATGCTCGGCTATAGCGGCTGGATTGGCGCCGACGCGCAGGGCTGGCAGTTCGTGCTGGGTGTCGGCATGGCGTGTGCGGTGACCGCGCTGCCTATTCTGATCCTGCTGATGGAGAAGCTCGACATCATGCGCCAGCCGCTGGGCCAGCGCATCCTGCGCTATGCCAGCCTGGACGATATCGCGATCTGGGGCGTGCTGGCGCTGATCCTGCTCGATTGGCAGCGTGTCGGACGTCAGCTGGGGTTCTTCCTGGTGTTTATCCTGGCCGCCAAGCTGTTCCGTCGCCTGATGGTGAGTATTCCCGAGCGCGATCGATGGTATGTCATGCTGGTGTGGCTGGGGATCTGCGGCTTCACCGCCGATTGGGCTGGATTGCACTTCATGGTCGGTGCGTTTCTGGCTGGCGCGGTGATGGATGCGGAGTGGTTCGAGCAGAAGAAGCTCGATTTCCTGCGTCACAACGTGTTGCTGGTGCTGATGCCTGTCTTTTTCTTGAGCACCGGGCTGCGCACGAATTGGGCGCTCGGCGGGACGGCTGTGTTCATCGCGGCCGCCGTTTTGCTGGCGGCGTCGGTGTCCGGCAAGCTGGTTGGGGTGAGAATCGCCGGCCGCATTCTTGGCTGGAGCAGGCAAGAGGCCTCGGTCATCGGCTGGTTATTGCAGACCAAGGCGCTGATCATGATTATTTTCTCGAACATCCTGCTGGATAAGGGCGTGATTACGAGCGAGACGTTTACGGCCTTGCTGCTGATGGCGATCGGCAGCACGATGATGACGATTCCTGTCGTTTATCCCAAGCTGCGGCGCGGGAGTGAGCTGGTGCTCAAGCCGAGATAGGCGATCCGCGTGATGTCGCTGGGCCGCGCCTGGTCAGGTACAGCGCGTGCACCGTATTTTCATCACCCGATGTTTGGAGCGTCGAAGTCAATGTACAAGCTACACAAACTTTATCGCTTGCTCACTTACTGGTTATTGGCACCCCTGATTGCCTGGCCAATGATCGCCCTGGCGTTGATCAGTCATCGATTGAAAAACGACATCACGCAAGCTGCCCTGGTCATCTCCAGGGTTCCGTTCCACCTGGGCGAGCGGGCGCGTTACCTGTTTTATCGAAGACTGCTCATTTCGGTTGGCACCGACGTCACGTTTCGCTATGGCGCCTTCTTTCAGTACCGCAAAGCGCGGGTGGGTAACCGCGTCCTGATCGGCTACTTCAACACGATTGGAGAAGTCGACATTGGCAATCACGTACTTATCGGTGGGAATGTCAACCTCTTATCGGGCATGGAGCAACACGGCTTTCACGACCCTGATCGCCTGATCTGGGACACACCTGGCAAAGGGCGTCGCGTCATCAAGATCGGTTCGGATGTCTGGATTGGCAGTAATAGCGTGATCGGCGACGATGTGGGTAGCCGCTGCGTCATTGCCACTGGAAGTGTCGTAACGCAGCCCATTCCCGACCATACGCTTGCCGGTGGTGTTCCAGCCAAGTTCATCAAATCTATCTAACGGCCAGCTACAGCGGTTACATCGACGCGAAAAACAAAAAGCCCAGCCATGAAGGCTGGGCTAAGTGCTTATTTTTACTGGTGCCGGCTGCCGGTTTCGAACTGGCCACCTGATGATTACAAATTAGCGGGGAAAACAATATGTCTTTGATTATTAAGCGATTTTAACCGTAAGTTGACGAAATTAAAAGTACTTAAGGATCAGTAAGTTAGCGTAAATTCGCGAAGTCAACAAGAACTGAGTGGTGTCCTGAATTTGTGTCCACATGTGGGCAAACAGAGCAACCACTAAGCACACGACCTAGCCACCGCGCCTGTAGTACAAGCTAAGTCGGCACGGATACCAAAATTTTCCAGACTATCGATACCATGGGTCAGCCGGCTGTCAAAAGTTGTGCCTACCTTCAAACGAACGGAACAGACCCAGCAGTCTGCGGTAGCAGCCGAGCCCACTGCGGCGAACCTAGACGAACAACATTAGTTGCAATTAATCAACTACGTTGCCGGGTGGCACGGACTGCAGCGACCGCTTGGTAAAGCCAACAGCCAACTGAGCTCAACTAAATAGGTTGCCTTTTTTGTCAGCCACCGACAAAATCAGCAAATAGCAAAACGTATTACGTTTTAGCAGTGTGCTAACGCGTCTTCGCTACGAACGAAATTCTTAGGTTCCGTAGCGATAAAAGATTCGGCGTTGCAGCAAGAGCGGATACACAAATATCAACTTTTATAAAACTCGAGAAAAATTAGAATGAATTCCATGTTCCATAAGCTTGAGCAAAACGTTATGGACTGCATGTCCATAATGATCGATATGCCAGTAGAGCAATATACCAGTTTGGTTGAAAAAATCTATAGTGAGCGTCAAGGTGGAATTCTTGGCCAGCGTGCGCCTCTTAAAACAAAAACAGCAAAGACAATTCGCGAGCAAATGGTTCGTGATATTACTCGTGGCGTGACGCTTCCGCCACTCGTAATTGGGATCATCAGCAACAAAGAAAATTATAATTATCTGAAAGAGGGTGTTTCTGATCGCGCAAGCTTTATTAAATTTCTGTCGGACGTATCTGCGGATAACCTTTCAATTATTGACGGGATGCAGAGAACCACGGCAATTAAAGAAGCATTGCAGTTAGTCGATAGTGCGAAAATCAGCAATGTACGTGTGGAATTTTGGGTTTCTGAACAAACCAATAATCTGATATACAGGATGTTAGTCTTGAATACCGGTCAGGTTCCTTGGGACATCGCAAGGCAATTGGAAGCTGTTTATCGGCCCCTTTTAACCAAGATTCAAAATACTGTAGGTACAGATATATCTTTTATATCAAAGGACGAGCGTCGTCGTACCAACCTAGATTCGAGTCAATATGAGACAGAAGATGTGGTTGAGCTTCTATTAATATTTTCTTCCAGAAAGAGAGAACTGAATCTTAAAGATCAGATTGCACAAGATTTTGTTCGTCTCGACATGATTGAGTCTTCGTCGCATGGGCAATTTATAGAAACATTTTGCGATGCGATCTCTTTATTGAGCAAATTTAACTCTGCCATCAGCAGGTTCAAGGCTACCGAAGAGCAAAAGAAAATGCTGAGCAGGTATTCCGAAGGTGCTGAGGTGTTCCGCGGATTTCCAGCTAAAGCCGGATTCATAGCGGCATTGTCGATCCATTTGTTCAACAAGCCAGGATTCGAAACCAACTGGGATGTCGTACCTGAAAAACTCGCTAGCGTTAAAGAGACTCTTGGTAAAACTATTGAAAAAATAGACGGCTGCGAATCTCCAGAAGAAATGGAGCAGATAATCCAACTTGAATCGTTAGAAGAACGAATTGCAAGGCATCGTGTTGCTGCATCACAAGTTGGACGATTCGAGCGTGAATATTTTGAAACAGCCTTTATGGTCTTAATGAGAGACGGCGCTAACATAGTTGATCTTGCACCGTGCTGGGCGGCTTACTGATATGGCGGGATCAATGTCGCCTTATAATGACGCACTTGTGCTTCCAGTAAAAAGGCTGCTTAACATAAATGATGCGCAAACTTTCGAAACCAGGAAAATTACAGATGTGCAGCGAATGCAATTTGCCAGTACTATACTGCCTTCGCTTTTTTGGGACGACGTGGTGCCACTCATCTGTGGACCGGAAGGCTTAATCGGAAGAGTCTATAGCAAAAAAACAACCCAGGCGTTTCTCTTCATATATTTGTACGAGAAGAGACGCGATTTATTAAGCATGCTCGATCAACGCGGCACTGAGTTAGGTTTAACGAAAGTTAATTGGATCGATACTTTTCTGTTCCATTGTGCAACCAAATTAAATCTACCGCTTGCTCGTGGTATTGACGCGCGAACTATCCCAATCCCAAGGCTAAAGCTACAAACGACTGCTGCGGGTACAACTGCGGATTATCATGCTGTTGTTGACTGTTATGGCACGATGATTGCGTTCGAAATTGGTACTGATTCGCGGCCAGAACTGGAGTTCGTAGACACAATTTTAACGAGAAACGGTAGTGATTTTATATTCGAAACGACAAATAACATTCTAAACACAAGTAGCCGTGTTTTTCCTAAGTCGACATTTCAATTGGAATCCGTACCAGGCCGGGTTTTACGGCCAGTGAATTCTTTTCTGGTACAAGAATTAGATTTTTACAGTTCCGATCCGAACGGTCTTGTGCAAAATATTATCTATGTTGATGTAAATCGCGACAACATTCTACTAAATAGGGCAGGAGGATTATTTTTTGAGTTCACGCGGAAGGACTCGGGTAAGAAATATGTAGCCGTCACCTTTACTGCGTTCTCTGAGGAGGAGCGCCAAAAACTCATCGCGTACTTGTTAAGCTTCTCGTTGAATAACCAGATAATTGACGAGAGTTATTTGGGTGCGTTATGTTATTGTGTCAACGACGCGGCTCAATTGTCGACGAGCTATCTTAAAACGCAGCATATGCCCACGCAAGCAGAGGGAACATCGATCCCTGGATTGTCGTCGGAGCATCTGAGCTCCGTTTATGAACCGATTCTTATATTCGAGCGCGAGGAGGAATGTGGCGCGAGCTTATGGGAAATTGCAGCAAATGTGGCCGTGATGTTTAAGCGTTTTCGTTCTCCCTACATCCCCGATACCGTTGTAGAGCGAGCTAATGCCCTTATGAAATTGAATTTTGATTGTCATGAGCACGTTTATCTGTCATTGACCGGTGCGCATTGGAAGCATGTATTCCTCGAAATATATAGGGTATTGGAGCGACTTTTCTACTTCGGGTGGATGTATAAGCTAAAGAAATCGTTAGGGCTGACGGTGTCAGAATTCGTTTTATTTGATCAATGTGCAGATGATCTTAAGTGGAAAGGTACTGAACTGGATTCAATCATGAACCTACTTGAGATCGTTCCAGCTTCAGCATTTAACACTCTTGATGTAAAAACGATCCCATCAATTGAATTAAAATTAGACGAAAAAGACGATCACGGGACGATAATGCGTAAATTTGGGTCGATGATTTATTCGATTCGAAATACAGGAGTCCATCTTGGTGATCCCAACATTAAGAATGTTAGCGTCAGTGCAGAAGGGTGGCCTAAGCTTATTGAGGCCTTATATTGTATAGCTCTGTATTTTTACACTGAGCATAGTGCAGGAATGCCATCTCAAAAAATCATAACGGAAGTTTGATAAATTCATGTGATTGTTAAATACGATCATAATGCCGCAAGGATTAACTCTAGAATGAGAATAAAGGAAATTTTTTGATATGGCTGCAGTTGAGAAAGTAGCAAAGCTTGCAAAGAAATCGACTAAGAAAAGTAGAAGCAACTCTTACCGAGACATCATCGAGGCAATTTTCTTTAAACATTATACCGACGGGGCATTAGAGGTACCGTTTACTCGAGAAGAAATCGAACCCGTGGCGGAGGAGCTCAACATCGCTCTCCCTAAGAATCTAGGAGACGTTATTTATGCTCTTCGGTACCGAGTGGATTTTCCTGACAGTATTGTTGCTACTGCCGAAAAAGGACAGGAGTGGGCGATCATAGGCGTTGGAAGGTCGAAATACAAGTTTAAGCAATTTAAGTTTCACCGTCTGCTGCCACGGAAAGATCTCTTGGCTATTAAGATTCCGGATTCGACGCCGGAGATTATCGCCGCGTACGCTCTTGGTGATGAACAAGCACTGCTAGCAAAAGTTCGATACAACAGACTCATTGATACCTTCTTAGGCATAACAGGATACTCGCTGCAAAATCACTTGCGTACATCGTTGGAGGAAGTGGGGCAAATTGAACTCGATGAGATTTATGTTGGAGTTGATAGGTACGGGAGACACTTCATCGTGCCGGTCCAGGCGAAGGGCGGAAAGGATAAACATGGCGTTGTGCAAACGCTACAGGACATCGAGTTTTGCCGGCTAAAGTATCCGGACCTTGTATGTCGTTGTGTGTCTGCTCAGTTTATGGAAACAAAGAGTGGTGACCGTATTGTTGCTATGTTTGAACTTATGCTTGAAGACGAAGATTTGCGAGTAGTAGAGGAAAGACACTATCAGCTTGTGCCTTCTTCTGAAATAACATCTGAAGAGTTGGGCAGGTATCGGATGCTGGCTAAGTCATAGGTCTCCATAAGCCCGATAAATAGTCTGGCTCTCGTAAAATTTGCCCACCAGGCTACCGTTTAATTGCTATTTGGATCAGAGGTGTAATAACGGACTGTTGCGCCTACTCCACATACAACGTGTACTTCGATGCATAAAGGAAACTTTTTCTAGATCCGTCTTAAATCTAGCGCCCTCAAGCTAGGCGAGTGACCTAGAGCAAGGTACTCCGGTTGACGCCGTGTTAAACTGACGCCCTAAGTTCTCTATCCAGCTCACATCTTTGGCAGATACGCGTTCCCCCTCTCAGCGTCGGCATATCATGCAGTCGGTTCGCTCACGCGACACTGGCCCCGAGATGGCTGTCCGTAGTCTTCTGCACAAGCTCGGCTATCGCTTTCGACTCCACCGTAAAGATCTACCAGGCACCCCAGACATCGTCTTTCCATCAAAGCGGAAGATTATTTTTGTCCATGGTTGCTTTTGGCACGGCCATGAGTGCAAAAAAGGAAAGCTACCAAAATCGCGGACTGACTTTTGGTTGGGTAAAGTAACTAGAAATCGCGAGCGTGATGTTGACGTGATATCGAAACTTCACGAGTTAGGATGGATTACATTGACTGTATGGCAATGTGAGTTACGAGATATGGAAACACTGACGGAGAAGCTTGTTGATTTTCTTCGGCCGTAATTTCGATCGACTTTTTTGATGCAACAAGTTAAGATGCAATTTGCATTTTTAAACTCAGAATTCAGCAGGAGTGAAGTATGGCACGTCCGATTGGGGTTGATTTGTTCGCCGGAGCAGGTGGGCTATCGTTAGGTTTTGAACAGGCTGGGTTTGATGTGGCCGCTGCAGTTGAGATTGATCCGATCCACTGCGCAACGCACGAATATAATTTTCCACAGACTTCAACTATATGCGCTAGTGTTGTCGACCTTACTGGCGCAAAAATACGCGAGGTATCGGGTATAGGAGAAAAGCAGATCGACGTTGTTTTTGGCGGTGCTCCATGTCAAGGATTCTCCATGATCGGAAAGAGGGTATTAGACGATCCTCGTAATCAACTGGTTTCACACTACGTGAGATTAGTCCGTGAATTGCAGCCAAAATATTGCGTCTTTGAGAACGTTAAGGGTCTGACTCTTGGGAAGCATGCTCAGTTCCTGAAGGAACTCATTGAGGAGCTTGAATGCAGTGGCTATCAGGTTCTTTTGCCTTATTCTGTTCTGAATGCAGCTAAGTACGGAGTTCCTCAGTCTCGTGAACGACTGTTTTTGATAGGTGCTCGAAAAGACCAAGCTATTCCTAGCTATCCATCTCCGGTAGCGGCCGGGGTCTCTGTTAAGGAGGCTATCTCGGATCTTCCCGATGCAGATAAATTTCCGGAGCTCGCAAGCTGTGATTCTGTCAGGGTCGAGTGGAACACCGAGTTTGACTATGCGCGTCGTCTTCGAGGAATGCTACCCGACGCAACTGACTACAGCTATACGCGAACCTACGATCCCAACGTACTAACATGTAGTCTAGTGACGGAGCATACTGATGTTTCAAAAACTCGTTTTTCTGCGACTCCCCCAGGAAAGACTGAGCCAATCAGCCGCTTCCTTCGTCTAAGTCCGGATGGGGTATGCAATACACTTAGAGCAGGGACAGATAGTGCGAGAGGCGCCCACACATCCCCTCGTCCGATTCATCCGACTTATGCACGTGTGCTCACAGTACGTGAAGCTGCACGTCTGCACTCATACCCGGATTGGTTCCGGCTCCACGCTACGAAATGGCATGGATTCCGTCAGATTGGTAACAGCGTTCCTCCGCTCTTAGGCCGTGCGGTTGCGTCATCGATTATTAGTGCACTCGGTGTACGGCCCAGCAAGCCACAAGAAACGATAGCACTTGGCAACCCAGCGCTTTTGACAATGAACATGGCCCAAGCCGCAGGTCACTTTGCCGTAGCCCGAACCGTTATTGCACAGCGCGCTAGAAAGGCCGATGTTCGGAGTAAGGTAAGTGTCGAACACGTCGACCTTAACCCAATGGCTCATGATGTTGAGCCGCTGATAGCCGTTGAGTAAGTACACGAGGTCAATAGTTCCTTCTTCGGAGATATCCTGGAGGTGGTCCTGAGCTTTAGCTAAAACTGTGCTGTTACGTCCTAACACGGTAGTGTCGCTAGGACGTAGTAGCGTCAGGTTTTGGTCACGTTCTAAAAACGATTTCGGATTGAATCGTTAGATTACTCAGTGGGTTCTCCAGTAGAGGAAATGTTAGGATGTCCTTCAATGTCAGGAAAAACTGCAGGGCATTCAAAGGGGGAGTTCCAGTTAGTGCAATACCACAGTCCCCCCTGAGATCCTTGTTTAAATCTTAACGAGCCGTCTTTGCAAGTCGGACAAAGCTTAGCACCAGAATTTTTTTCATCTAGGCGTGTAGTTAGACGAGCTCGGCTTTGTGACGAGAATTTCTTCCCCAAATCTCGGTAGAAAGCAGCATTCCTTTCGCGTTGTAAGTTTTGTGCTTCGTCCTTGTCCGCTACGGCTGGAAGTGCAAAAGCTAGCCACTCTCGCATATAGTCGAGAACACCGACTACGAGCTGTTGTTCGGCTCTATCTTTCTCAATTTGACGTCCTAGCCGCGTAACCATAGTGGCAATGTTGGCTTGGAATTCATTGAGATGGTCTCTCTCCTCTTCTCTCTCTAAAAAACTAGCTATAGCCGTGCGAATTAGGTGCCCCGTGCTTAGGCCTACCGTAGATGCGCGTTGCTCTAGCTGCTCACGTTGCTCATTTTCCAATCTTACTGAATATGTCTGCTTGGTTGTCATATTGACTACTTTGAAAGTGTTGCGATGATGTGTTACTTGTGTAATTCGGTGATAGGTTTTGCAATACGTGAAGCACTGCATGATTGCTGCTGAAAATCGTCAAAGTGATGCAACAACGTATTGCCCCCTTTATGTTCCACTAAGCAATGGCAACGCTAACGGCGTGTTGCAGTCTCATTCTTTGGGACCTCAAGGTCGAAAAATAAACGCATCATTTGATCACCAAATTTTGCTTTCACGGCAACGCACGCTTGTTCTGGCTGCGCGGAACGCTTTTTCTTGAAGGCTGCCAATGCCGCCTCCTGTTGCCTTCTTGTTGCTTTTATGTTGCCTGGTGCTTCCTTTTTGCTTCCTTATTGCTACCTATTTGATACCTGGTGCAATCTTTCTGATATCTGGATGTAATCTTATTGATACCTAGATGTAGCCCTTTTGTAGCCCTTTTGTAACCCTTTTGTAACCCTTTTGTAGCCCTTCTGTAGTCCGTTTGTAATCCGTTTGTAGTCTCATCGATAACTTGCGTGTTTAACATCTACTTCTAGGTCGCTGTAGCGCGCTCATTGTGTTGGCATAGCATTGGTAGGCGAGATTTATCCACAGCAGTTTCAGGTAGAAAGAGGTAAGAATAAGGTAGAGGCGACTGGGACAGTCTGAAACGACGCGCCCATGCGGCTTTGGGCGATCGCTGCGGAAAGCAAACACGACAATATGGAACTCAAACACGATCCTGCGGAACGCAAACACGACGCAAGCGGAACGCAAACACGATGCCTTTCAGTTCCGGGTTTTTCCTAACTTTGTCCACACAACTTGCAGCTTGCCTCTAGTGCTAAGTTCGATCCGGCCGCATGTGATCACTTCGACGCGATCAAGCTCTTCCATAGCGTTTTTCAATGCGCTTCGGAATTTACGCATCGGACTACCGTATCGAAGCTTTTCCTTCAGCCAATCGAGTGCAAAGCGTTGAACTTGGTCTGACGAGGTAGCAACTAAACGTTGTAGTGCTTTTGCCATATCATGATTTTGAGCGATGTGGCGACGTTTTTTCCAATCAATCAAGGCGTGCTCGTTACCACCAAACGCGCCTTTCCAACGTGGGTCTATGATGAAACTATAGCTTTCGCTCTCCGCATCGTATTCAAAGCTTTCAAGCATATGGAACGCACGCATACCGCCCCCTATCTGGTACTTGCGTGAGCCATCTGATTTCTTGACCTCAATCGTGATCGTTGCTGTCATGAACGCAAGCATTGTGCCCTTCAACCACGTGTAGTCTCGTCCGCATCCCTGCCGGCCGATCGCTCGCAAGAAAGCCGCGCGATTTATCGTTACAGGACGTCCTAGCGGTACGCACCTGGCCTCATACATGAGCTGCATCCACGCGTCGGCCTTTGCTTCATCGAGTTGGTATCCGGTGTAGGTGATGACTGCATCACTCCGGCTGACTAGTACGACCTGTTCGTGGTGAATAGGCTTACCTCGTGCGATTGGCGCGAACAGTGATGATCTCGCAATAGAATTCGGCATAGCCCTTAACCAGTCATCCAAACCTGGCAAGAACAGGAACTCATCGGGGCGCACATCATTTCGTGTTTCGAGCCTAATTTCTGCCTCTGCAGCCCGTCGCTGAAGCAGCGCGAGGACGTTACTGTTCACTCTTGTCCTACGCTTCCGCCAAGTATTCAGCAATCCCAGAGGTCCTAAAGTAGACGCGCCGTCCTACCTTGAGCCGGCAGGAATTGATTCTGTCGGACCATGGATTTTGGGCCCGTAGACTGAGGCGTATGCCGTCCGTCGAACGTGAAAGGATTTCAGCGAGCTGGGCGAGCGTCAGCAGAGCACCGTATTTCGCGATTAGAGTTTCCTCGATTGTCATGCTAAAGTTCTCCCGTAAGTTACCGTAAGGCATCGATAACTAAGCTTAAACTTTGAACGCATTGCTCGGAATGGGGCCAAAAAAAGTGACTTTCGCTACACCTGCGCCTGACATGTCCAACCGCGAGATCGGTAAAACGGGCTCACCTCGTATCGTCCGGTCCGGCCGACCAAAACGCGGAGCAAAGGACAAACTGATGACAGTCGGTTGGTTTCATTACGTTCGCCTCAGCCTTGGTGAGACGACTACGGGTGCCGTTGCTCGGCGCGTGCAAACGTACTGCGACACCAAAGGATGGGTGACCGAACATGTCTTCTCGAATCGCTGGTACCGTTACCGTGACGGTGCTGCAAGTCCAGATGCCGAAACGCTAAGGAGGGTAGAGGAGCTTGCGCCAGGGTCAGCGATCTTTTTTTCGAATGGTCCCTGGGATTTGTGGCTTCTTCTGTGGCAAAACCGAGACCATCGCTGGGATCAGGAGGCTGCTCAGCGATTGTTCGCCGTAAAGAGCGACGACATTGACTCCGACTGGCTGCTGAAAGCTGTTGGGATGTGGCTTACCCGGTTTGAGCTAGCAAAAGTAGGCGCAACCGACGATCTACTCGACGGCTTCTACGAAGCAATTCACTGGGCTCTCTGCAGGGACAATTTGAAGAAGCCGCTTTTAGAGCTTGGGCTCTGGGATCTTCTAGTCGCTACTATCCGCGAACGTGAACGGGAAAACTTGCGGTTTGATCCTGTCAAGTTGGGCGAACTGGAAGCCATTGCTCTGGGGAGCGGCGTGGCCGATCCGCTACGGGCATACCTGGAAGATCCGCTTGGATTTTTCCTCCGAGTATCTAGAGAAATGCTTGAGACAGAGTGCTCCAGCTAACAGAGGTACTGGCTGTCTCAGTGCTGCTCTATACGAGATCGATGAGCGGTTCAAGGGAGTTCAAGAGGTTCTTCGTCGAACTCGTAGCGCGACGGTTTAGCAGCATCGATTGCATACCAAACGCGCGAGGACCGTCCACGTCAGCGGCTTGAGTGTCTCCGACCATCAGAACCTGGTGTGGAGAGCATCCAAGCGCTTCACAGACATACTCGTAAATCTTTCGCTCCGGTTTGATCACGTTCAGCTCGAAACTCCAACCGTAGTAGTCAAGCGGCATCGGTAGGAGTGCCTGGATCGGTGGGGCGTAGGCGGCGGCGAGATTTGAACACAGCGCAACCTTAATCCCCTGTGCTTGAAGTGCGCGAATTGTGGGAACCACGTCAGGATAAAGGCTGATGGATTCGACCTCGCGGCTGAGATCGCGTTCTAGCTCGTCAAGTTCGCCCGGGGCCAGTTCGATCTGCAGCACGGCGGCGGCATCGCGCAGGTCCATACTGCGAGCCATCAATATGCGAGCGTCTTCCTCTGTCCTGGGCCTGCCGCGTTCTTCACCGAGCTTTAGCAATTTAGAGAATGGGCTCCGCTTGTCATTGATCTGAGCGATTGTGCCGTAAACGTCGAATACGACAGCGTGAATCTTCCTTAGTCCGTCGAGCTTTGCCACTAGATCCTCCGCACGCAAGTGAGTGTAACGACGAAGCATTTGCATCGATTTGTGCCCGCTAATCGATGCAACCTCCTGGTCACTTAAGGCGACCTCGAATTACTCGCTTTCGGCGTGAGCAGCGCCACGTGAAACTTGATTCCGCGTTCCAGCATCGCCTCAGCAGCGTGATTTCCAGAACGCCAGGCACCTTCGGCCAGGCAGGTTTGGCAGCCGAAGGCTGCCAAACTGCTGTTTAGAACGGCGCCAGGCCGCGTTCTTTCAAAAACACGAGACGTTTGAGGTTGTAACTGGCCGCCTTCAACTGCAACACGAACGTGGTGCGCACGATGCCCAGACAGCGCACCAGTTTGCCGCCCATTTGGGCCAGGGCGCCAAACACATGCTCGACACGGGCCCGCGGCTTGGCGATCGCGCGGTTGCGCCGTTTCTGCGTCTCGGAAATGCCTTTGGTCGCATGGCCGCGTCGCTGAATATGCACGCGCCAGCCGGCTTGCTTCAAGCTGGCTTCGCGTTCAATGCTGGGGTATCCCCGGTCGGCATAGACATCCCGGCTCGTGTTGCTCAGGTCGAGCAGCTCCTCGAAGACAGTGGTGTCGGCCACGGCGGCATGGGTGATAGCGATCTTGCGGATCAGCTTGCAACGCTTGTCGACGCTGGCGTGCAGCTTGTACCCGAAGTGATTCTTGCCGTGCTTTCTGGTCCACTTGGCATCGACATCCTTTTGCGCGCGCTTGTGCGGTTTCCAGCTCAGCGGCATCGTGCCTTCCTTGACCGTCTCGGCTTCCTCTCGCTTGTTGCGCTGGACCGGGGCCTGCACCAGCGAGGCGTCGACGATCTGTCCGCAGCGCGCCAAGTAACCCTGTGACAGCAGCTGTTGCTGAACCTGCTCGAATACCTGATTGCCTACCCCTGCCTGTGCCAGACGATCACGGAACAGCCAGATTGTCTTGGCATCGGGGATGCTACTGCTGTCGGTCAGATCGAGGAAACGCAGGAAGCTGCGTCGGTCCAGCAACTGGTACTCCAGCGCGTCATCGGCCAGGTTATAGAGCTGTTGCAGCACCAAGATTTTGATCATCAAGACCGTCGGATATGGCGGCCGGCCGCCTTTCGCGCGTGATGGTCGCGGTGCCGCTGTATCGATCCGTCCCGCCAGCGCATCGAAGTCCACATGCTCAGCCAAGCCGACCAAAGGATCGCCGATCTTCGACCGGCGGTCTTCGCGCTCTTGCTCGGCAAATAGGCTGATTCGGGGCTTCATCATCACGCAACTCTCGGGTTTGGTTCGGTGTCAGAATTCTACCGACCTGCCGCCATGTCAGCCGAGGTTTTTAGAGGTGTCCTTAACCCGCCTTCAACGAGGCGGCTGACCGCTTCGTGTCGCAGGTCGTGAAAATGCAAGTCGGTTATAGCCAGCGTAGTCTTGATATCGCCCCAGATTTTCGCAAACTGATATGGTCGGCGCTCCCCGTCTTTGCTAGGCTCACCGAAAAATACGAGGTCGGTGTTTGGGGGGCGCAACGGGTTGTCGACTGCTTCTTTGAGGACTGCCGTCGCAGCTGCCGTTAGCGGTACTGTCCGGGCAGAATTGTTCTTGGTATCGGACAGGCGGACCACTCGGCTACGCAGATCAACGTCCGAGAAGCGCAGGTTAAGGATTTCCGACTGGCGCATGCCGGTTTCGATCGCTAGTCTGACGACCCAGCTTAGCATTGGATTGCTGTGTTGCCTGACTGCGTCGAGCAAACGCTTCTCTTCGTTGACGTTCAGCCGGCGGTCCCGCCCCTTTCCTGGACTAGGCTTGCGAATGGCCGACACCGGATTGTGGGTTAAGCCAAGTCCCCATTCTTAAATAGCGACAGTGAACAGGTTGCTCAGCATTGCCAGCTCGATGCGGACGGTATTGTTCGACTTGCCTAACGCCAAACGATGGTCCCGGTAGGAGGCAACAAGCTCGCTGCTCAAGGCGGCCATTGAGTATTTGCCCAGGAAGGCCCCTAGGTGCCCTGCAGTGACGTTCTCGCTACGTTGGGTAGTCGGCTTCTTTGTCGGCGTGACTTCTGTCAGGTAGCGCTTTAAGGCTTCCTGCGCGGTCATCCGCTCTGAGCCGCTACGCGAGATATAGACACCTCGAACCATCTCGTCTTCGGTTCTGCGTGCCCAGTCCACCGCGTCGCGTTTAAGCCGAAAATTCTTGGAAGTGGTTGGCCAACCTTTCATGCGCACGAGCGCTTTGTAGGTGCCGGAAGGGGTAGGAACGATGGTTGCCATGAAGCCTCTGTAATTGCTGAGTGTACTGAAAGTGTACTTTTCGCCGATCACAAAGACAAATGCCTCACGTGCGTCGCACGTAAGGCATTGTTTTCACTACTAATTTCTGGTGCCGGCTGCCGGTTTCGAACTGGCCACCTGATGATTACAAATCAACTGCTCTACCAAATGAGCTAAGCCGGCGTATGATCGTTACAGCAAGAATTATACGCTATTTAATCCGGGTCAAGGTC